>Ga0213867_1001361_pt1 | contig 10902 bp, 7 predicted proteins | sample PICome_12_FD_160120 | JGI IMG/M metagenome (GOLD analysis project Ga0213867, IMG submission 160120) | Coastal seawater microbial communities near Pivers Island, North Carolina, United States - PICO540 | ecosystem: Environmental > Aquatic > Marine > Coastal | place: USA: North Carolina | collected... | reverse complement strand
CGATGGCCTCGTCCACCGAAAATTCTGCTTTTCAGACCACCTGCAATCCTTGGAATGTCGATTGCATTCCCGGCGGCTCCTCGGGGGGCAGTGCGGCGGCTGTGGCGGCGGGACAGACGATTGTCAGTCTGGGGAGTGACACTGGCGGCTCCATTCGTCAGCCGGCGGCCCTGTGCGGAGTTGTGGGGCTGAAACCCACCTACGGCTTGGTCTCGCGCTATGGTTTGGTGGCCTTTGCCTCATCCTTAGATCAGGTGGGCCCTTTTGCGCGCTCGGTGGAAGATGCGGCCATTGTCTTGCAGGCGATGCTGGGCAAAGATCCTAAGGATTCGACTTCATTGGAGCCACCGAAGGCCGTCGACTATCGCAGGGCCATTCGAGAACAAAAGGGGCCTTGGCGAATCGGAGTGCCCAAAGAATTTTTTGCGGAAGGCTTAGATCCCGAAGTGAAGCAGTCCATCTTGGACGCGATTGAGTGGTACCGTTCGCAAGGCTGTGAAATCGTGGACCTTTCTTTGCCCCATTCCGATTTGGCAGTGCCAGTGTATTACACGGTGGCCACCGCGGAGGCCTCCTCAAATTTGGCGCGCTATGATGGGGTGCGCTACACCCATCGCAGTTCGCAAGCGAGCGATATTGACTCTGTATACTTTAAGAGTCGTGGGGAAGCCTTCGGTCGCGAAGTCAAACGCCGGATCATGCTGGGGACCTATGTGCTCAGTTCGGGCTATTACGATGCCTATTATCTGCGGGCGCAGAAGGTGCGGCGCCTGATTTTGGGTGATTTCGTCGAAGCCTTTAAAACGGTCGACGTTATTTTAACGCCGACTTCGCCCACGCCCGCCTTCAAACGCGGCGAGCGCAGCCAAGATCCACTGGCGATGTATTTGAGCGATATTTACACCATCTCGGCCAATTTGGCGGGACTGCCCGCACTCTCCATCCCCAGTGGGCTCACCCAATCGGGCTTGCCGATTGGCTTGCAGTTGATCGGTCCGGCCTTTGCAGAGGCTAATTTGCTGGCGGTGGCGCATGCCTTTGAGCAGGCCCACGACTACCATTTACAAGCACCCACTTTATAAGCGCTACTCACTTAGAAATTTATATGGCTATGGACTACGAGGCGGTCATCGGACTAGAAATTCATGTTCAACTGAAGACCCGGACAAAAATGTTTTCGGCGGCACCTTACCAGTATGGTGCGCCGCCGAATACCCAGACGGATGCGGTGGTGCTGGCGCTACCGGGGACGCTGCCAGTGCTCAATTATGAGGCGATTGAAAAGTGTGCTCAGTTGGGACAGTTGTTGGACTGCAGCATTGCGGAGATCTGTAAGTGGGATCGCAAAAATTATTTTTATCCTGATTCGCCGAAGAACTATCAGCTGACCCAAAACGAACAGCCGCTGTGCATTGGAGGGCGGGTGGAAATCGAGCTGCCCGGCGCGGCTCGTAATGTGGAAGGGGCGCACAGATGGGTGCAACTGAACCGCATTCACTTGGAAGAGGACCCCGGCAAACTGACCCACGAGGCATTTGATTCTTTGATCGACTTTAATCGTGCGGGGGTGCCTTTGGCGGAAATTGTCACCGAGCCCGACTTGAGCAGTTCTGAGGAGGCGGTGGCCTTTTTGAATGCCTTGCGCAATCTAATCGTGGCTGGGGGATTGTCCGACTGTGATATGGAAAAGGGGCAGATGCGCTGTGATGCCAATGTTTCGATTCGGCCACGCGGCGAGCCGCAACTCGGTGTGCGCACCGAGATGAAAAATCTAAACTCCATCTCCAATGTGCGAGCGGCCATCGACTATGAGATCGCGCGCCAAATAAAACGGCTGCGCGCCGGGGAGAGCGTGGTGCAAGAAACGCGCCGCTGGGATGCGGATGCTGGGCGCAGTGCTTCCTTGCGCAGTAAGGAAGACGCACATGATTATCGTTACTTTCCAGATCCAGATCTCTTGCCAGTGCAAATGGATCGCGCACGGCTCAGTGAGCTGGCAGCGCAGTTGCCAGAGCGTCCTTTTGACAAGCAGCGCCGTTACCAAAAAGACTATTCGCTGGCCTATACGCTGACTTCGGTACTGTGTCCCAATCGGTCGCTAGCAGACTATTTTGAAGCGGCTCTCTGTCATCATGCTTCGCCGAAGGCGCTGGCGAATTATATCTGCAATGACTTGCTGCGCGAGTTGGCCGCCAGCGCAGAGCAGGGACAGTCGACGCCGGATGTCAGTAGTAGCCCCATCAGTCCTCAGCAGTTAGCCGAACTGGTTAAAGTGGTGGAAGCCGGGACCATTTCTAAGCAAATCGCCAAGGATGTCTTCATTGAAATGTTCCAAACTGGAGACGATCCCAAAACTATTATTGATCGCAAGGGATTGAGCCAGCAACAGGATGATGCTTTGATTGAGCAGTTGTGTCGGGAGGCGATTGCCAATAATGCCAAGGCGGTGGCCCAATTTAAAGCGGGCAACGCCAAAGCTCTGAATGCATTAAAAGGTCCAGTGATGAAAGCGACGCGTGGACAGGCCAATCCAGCTACCTTGGATGCGCTGCTACGGCAGTTGATAGAGTGATGCCCTGGTTTATCTATCATGCGCTGAAACAGCTGTTTCCGAGTGGCCGATTTTTTTCATTCTTTGCGGCCACCTCCATTGTCGGCGTGATGCTGGGAGTGTGTGTGCTCTTAATCGTACAAAGCGTGATGAATGGCTTTGGTGAGAGCATTCGCAAGCGCTTAGTCGAAACCCAGGGAGACATTCGCATACAGTCTAATGCCGTCATTGAGGATTGGGCACCGCTGCAAAAGCAACTGGCTGCAGAAGCGTCGGTGCAGGCAGTGGCTCCGTATGCAGAGGGAATCGTGATGGCCCAGCACGGCAATCGTCCGCAGTTTCCCGTCATTCGCGGCATCGATGCCCAGCAAGAAAGCGCCATCATTCCAATTGAATCTTTTATTTCATTAGGCGATTTAGCGGATTTAGATGACGAGGGCCTGCTACTAGGCGAAGGTCTGGCTTACAGCTTGCAAGCCGAGCTGGGATCCACTATCGAGGTATTCTCGCCCTTGATGCTGGAACGCTTGAAAGAAGATGAACTCTTGTTACCCCGGGAATTTACGGTGGTCGGCTTATTTCGTACTGGGTCGCCCCAAATTGACGGTAATATGATGCTGTGCAGCTTGCGGGCGCTGCAAGAATTGTATGGCTTGCGCGACGGGGTGCATGGCTATTCTATCAAACTGGAGTCAGGAGCAGACGCCCTAAGGACGGCGCAAACGTTGCAGAGCAGTCAATTGCCCCAAGGCATGCGCGCGATCAGTTGGCTAGAGTCCAACCGCGACTTGTTATTCGTCATACAACAAGAAAAACGCGTCATTTCCTTTATCATCATCTTCATCATATTGGTGGCCTCTTTTTCCATTACGACTGCATTGATGATGTCAGTGATGCGCAAGACACGTGAAATCGGTCTACTGGTAGCGATGGGGGCCAAACCGTTGCAAGTTGCCTGCAGTTATTGTTTTCAGGGGCTTATGATCGGGGTGCTGGGCACCTTGTTGGGCATCGGGCTGGCGCTGTGGAGCTTGCAAAACCGCGCAGCTATATTGGCGGGTTACGCCCGCTTGACTAGAACGGAAGTCAACTTTTTGGGGATGTACGATGTCTACGAAATTCCTGTGCACTATTTAGTGGACGATTTTATCCTAGTCGCGCTATTTGCGGTGATCACCGCTTGTTTGGCGGGTCTATTGCCGGCACTGCGCGCGGCTCGCCTAAAACCCGCCATCGCCCTACGAAGTGAATAAAGCCAAGATTCCTCTACTTGCGGCGACTGGGCTGCGCAAACAATTTAAGGAGGCTGGCCGCGCTGTCCCGGTGCTGCAGGGCGTCGATTTGAGCATCGAACCCGGATGCAGTATTAGCATTCGAGGGGCCTCCGGCTGTGGCAAGTCCACGCTTTTGAACTTATTGGCAGGGCTTGAGCAGGCGGATCAAGGGCAGCTCGCATGGCAGGGGGCCGCGGTGCAAGGCTGGTCGCTGGCGCGTCTAGCCGCCGCCCGCCGCGCTTTGATCGGTTTCGTTTTTCAAGCCTATTACCTGTGCCCCGAGCTGAGCGTATTGCAAAACGTCCTGCTGGCGGCCCGTATTGATGGCGGACTGAATCGGCAGACAAAAAAGACCGCCCAAGATTTATTAGAACAGGTGGGATTAGCCGATCGCTTGCATTATTCGGTGCAGAAGTTGTCGGGTGGAGAGCGGCAGCGGGTGGCCATCGCACGCGCTCTGATCAACGATCCACCACTGATTATGGCCGATGAGCCGACCGGCAATTTGGACGAGGGGACCGCCGCAGAAGTGATGGACCTGCTATTTGAATTGGTGCAAGCGCAAGATAAAGCGCTTTTGTTGGTCACGCATGATCGGCAATTGGCCGCCCGCACAGAGCGGCAACTCAGTATGCAGAGCGGACAGCTAAGGGACACGTTGGTTCATCCGACTGCATAAGCTGGGTTTAGCTTGCATCATTGACGATCATAATGAATGTAAGCTGACTGCGAATTAAACCCAAACTATGCAAACGTATTTTTTGAGCATTAGAGTTATGAGGGCATCTCTGGAAATCTACCATGACCGAGACGACAGCAATTTTGATTTTGAGCAAGGCGACTCGGCACACAGGAGGTTTACAGAGGTGCCCATGATTGTAAGTTCCCTTATATTAGGCACATTTCTAATGCATCGCATTAAAAATGTGCTCACCAATAGGGTGCTCAAAAAGTGGTCCGGTCTGCTTCGCATCCGGTCTTGTCGCATAGCTCGGAACTTAGGTGACCACGGCACATGGCTGCCTATCAGGCCAGCAGTCACGTATATTTATACGCTCCCTTTGCCTTCAGTTGCCGAGCACCATGCTCAGCCTATTGCATAATTAGGGTTGAACCTGTATTCAAAAATCCGATGGACTTATTAGACCAGTTGAGCCGACAAGAAAAGGCGCAGTTCGATATTCAGTTTCGGCACCGCATCAACGCCGCTCGGGTGGCGGTTAAAGCCCAGATCCCATTTTTTGACCGCCACTTTGGAGCCGTCGCGAGCGAATGGAAGGCTGACAAGTCACGCGTCACCTTTGCAGATTTGGCTTTGTCGAGACAACTGACGGAGGCATTGGCTGCCGACTTCAAGACGGACCTGATTTTGAGCGAAGAGTCCTCCATCGAAGGCGAGCCGATTTCGGTCGACACAGAATTCAGCTGGTTGCTCGATCCGATCGATGGCACCAACAATTTCGCACTGGGATTTTCTGTGTGTGCGATCTCGGTGGCTTTAATGTATCGGGGCTATCCGATTTATGGCTTCATCTATGATCACAGTAGTCGATCACTCATTGAAGGTGGCTATGGCTACGGATTGCTGATTGATCAAAAGAAGTGCCAGCGTTCCCATCTAGCAGAGCAGGCGCAGCGCATTATTGGCATGCATTACCCGATGGCGCCGGATGTGGTGGCGCAGTATCAGTCTTTATTGAGCCGCTACCGCGTCCGTTGCTTGGGCAGTGGCACTTTAACCTTGTTGTACGTGGCGATGGGCCCTTATTGCGGCATTATTGATTACGGAGTGAAGCATTGGGACATCGCAGCGGCTTATGCTATTTGCGAGGCCGTTGGCATTGATTTTCGCTTTATCCAGCAGGCTCCATTCCCCCTTAAACGTTTTCATACCGATGCCCAAAGTTGTGCTTACTATGCGGGCGATGTCGCTTTTATGGCGGAAGTTGAGGCTCTGCAGTTGGAAAACAGCGCTGGATGAACTGTTCGAGCTAAAAGGGTGTATGCTAAGCGTACAATAGCAGCATTCCATGAACCCTAGATTCCTTTCGTTTCGTTATTGATTCTACAGTCAAGGGCTGCCAAGTCTTAGTGTTTATTCTACTTATCATAAGACGCATTCTATATGGCAACAGGACTTTTATTTTCAGGGCAGGGCGCACAATATGTCGGCATGGGGCAATCCCTTTACGCGAATTCAGCAAGCGCGCGTGCGCTGTACGATCAAGCAAACGAGGTGCTCGGCTGGGATCTCAAGCAGCTATCTTTCACTGGGCCGGACGCCGCCATCACCGAAACGAAGGTTTGCCAGCCCGCGCTCTATGTGCACGGCTACGCGCTCTATTCCATATTAAAAGAGCGCGGACTTTTACAGGAGCTTAAAGTTGCCTTTGGTTTGAGCTTGGGCGAGGTGACGGCACTGGCCGCTGCTGGGGTCTTCGACTTTGCAACCGGTTTGCAAATTGTCGCTGAGCGGGGACGCTTGATGCAGCTAGCGTGCGAGGCGACTGCAGGCGGCATGGCCAGCGTAATTGGTGGCAGCGTGGAGGCGGTGGAGACCTTTTGTGAAGAATTTGAAATCCAGATCGCAAATTTAAATTGCCCGGGACAAATTGTGGTGTCGGGCGAGAAAGAGAAGGTGTTGCAGGCGGTGGCCAACTCCAAGGGCCGCGGCTTTAAATTAGTGAAAGCGCTCAATGTGGCGGGCGCCTACCATAGCCGCTTGATGCACTCTGCTTGCGAGGCATTCAGTACTTATTTGGAGGGCATCGAATTCCAAGCGCCCCAACTTAGCGTGTACACCAATGTCACGGGAGAGGCCATCGCAGACCCAGCCGAAATTAAAGCAGCACTGGTACAGCAAGTCGTGTCTACAGTCCGCTTTGAGGACTGTTTGCGCAATGCCAGTCAAGCTGTTGGCATCCAGAAATACTTTGAATGTGGCCCGGCTCGTGTATTAGCTGGATTGGCCCGCAGAACTGACAAAAGCTTATCTGTACAAAGCTTGTCTGAATACGAAGATCTGGACGCTTAAGGCGCCGATAGAGTTGACCCCTCGCAATATGGATTTAAAAAAGACCCGTAATTTCTGCATTATCGCGCACGTAGATCATGGCAAGACCACCTTGTCGGATCGCATCCTGGAGTTAACGCGCACGGTGGAAATGCGAGAAATGAAGGCGCAGTTGCTAGACTCGATGGACTTAGAGCGCGAGCGGGGGATTACCATTAAGAGTCACCCCGTCTCGATGGTTTATCGCGCCCAAGATGGGCAGGACTACACCTTCAATCTAATCGATACGCCCGGCCACGTAGATTTTTCCTATGAAGTGTCACGCAGTTTGGCCGCTTGTGAAGGGGCCTTGCTGTTGATTGACGCAGCTCAAGGGATCGAAGCGCAGACGGTGGCCAATGCCCATTTGGCGACGGAGCAGGGATTGGAGATTATCCCCGTCATCAACAAAGTTGATTTACCCAGCGCCGATGTCCCCTCAATTATGGCACAATTGGAGGACGTCTTGGCCATTCCCGCAGATGAGGCCGTGCAGACTAGCGGTAAGACCGGGATTGGCATCGAAGAGCTACTAGAAGCCGCCGTTGCCCGCGTCCCGACGCCCCGTTGGGCTGAAATTGAAGGGCTGCGAGTTCTGATCTTTGACTGTATTTACGACACCTATAAAGGGGTGATTTGCTATGTGCGCGTCTTCTCCGGATCGGTGCAAATGAACGACAGCATTATGACCATGAGCGATGGGCGTAAGATGCAGGTAAAAGAAGTGGGGCGCTTCTCGCCACAAATGACCAAACAGGCCAAACTGCAAGCCGGAGACGTCGGTTACATTGTTACCAATCTGCGCGATGTGGCCGAACTCAAGTTGGGCGATACTATTACCAGCGTCGCCAGTCCCACCAAAGAAATGTTGCCGGGCTATAAAGAAGTCAGCCCCATGGTTTTTAGTGGTATTTATCCCATCGACACGAGTGACTATAACAAGCTAAAGGCCAGCATGGGCAAACTACGTTTGAACGATGCGGCCTTCGTCTACCAGTCCGAAAATTCGGTGGCACTGGGTTTTGGCTTTCGCTGTGGATTTTTAGGTTTGCTGCACATGGAGATCATCCAAGAGCGCATTCGCCGCGAGTATGACTTGGATGTGATTTCCACCTATCCCAGCGTAGTGTATTTGGTGACCAAGACCGATCAGTCGACCCTAGAAGTTCACAATCCCATTTATTTGCCGGAGACGAGTGAAATTGAATTCATTGAAGAACCCATGATCACGGCATCCATTCACATCCCCAGTACTTCGATCGGGGATGTATTGGCGCTGGTATCCGAAAAACGAGGCCACTGCGAACATACCGAGACCATCGATGGACAGCGCGTGATGCTGGTCTGTCGCTTGCCACTCAATGAGATTTTGATCGATTTCAATGATCGGCTCAAGAGTATTACCCATGGCTATGGTTCGATGGATTATGAAATGAGTGGCTATCAAAAAGCCAAACTATGCCGACTGGACATCCGAGTCAACGGTGAGGCCGTCGATGCTTTTTCATCGATCGTACACTTTGATAAAGCTGAAGCTCGGGGACGTGCACTTTGTAAACGACTGAAGGAAATTCTCCCCAAACAAATGTTTAAAATCGCCATTCAGGCGGGGGTCGGGTCGCAAATTGTAGCGCGTGAGACGATTAGTGCTTACCGCAAAGATGTGACCGCTAAATGTTATGGGGGAGATATTTCACGTAAGCGGAAATTGTTAGAAAAGCAAAAAGAGGGTAAGAAACGCATGAAAAATATTGGCAGCGTCTCCATTCCACAGGATGCTTTCATTAAAATTCTGAAGACCTCAGATGGTGGCAGTTAAGCGCATACGCCAAACTGGTGAATAATAAAGAGTCCACAATATGAAGAAGCTACGTAAACAATCAAAAGAGCTGATCAGTTTGGCCCAAAAGGTTATCGCTTATCGTAAGGACTTGTTGCCGGCACAGGCGCAGCAGCAAATCAGTCAAGCCACGGACCAACTGGCGACAGCCATTCGAGATCAGGGGAGCAGCGCAGCGCAAATCGAAGCGCAGCACCAAGCACTCGGAAGACTTTTGCAGGAACATGGGGGCATGCTGTACGGGAATGGATTTTTTGGCTCCTTGGTGGAAGACTTGTTGGTGGCGGTGATTGTGATTATCGGCATCCGCAGCTTTTTCTTTCAACCCTTCATCATTCCGACCAACTCGATGTATCCGACCTACAGTGGTATGAACTCCATCGTGTATGCGGCGGACGAAACGCCCTCAGCGGCGATGCGCCTGTTGAATAAAGTGCGCTTGGGTTCTAGCCATTACGCAGTAAAAGCTTCACAGACAGGCACAGTAGAGATCCCTTTTTTCTCACACGCACCTAATTCGCTAGACTATAGAATTCGCAGCCAGCAGGGCGGACTGGTACGCTATCAAATTGTAGCCGCACGCAAATGGTTTGGCTTACTGCCCACCCAAAAGCGCGCTTATACACTCTATATTGATGGACAAGCCGTTCAATTGCAGGTGCCGCTCGACTTTAATTTGGACGACGTCATTCGCCGTCGCTTTTTCCCAGATGCCCCAAACTTAGCTGATGCGCTGCATAATCTGCATCGTAGTGGGGCGCTCAATCTCGCGCAATCGAAGCCGCTATTGAGAACCGATCAAACCGTCGCTGCTGGGCAGCCAGTGCTCGCATTTGACATTACACTCGGCGATGCCTTGTTTGTAGATCGCCTGAGTTACCATTTCAAACGTCCCCAAGTGGGGGATCCATTTGTCTTCCGTACCCGTAACATCCCTGGAATCGAAGGGGGCGTCGATAAGTACTATATTAAGCGAATTGGGGGCGCTGGAGGTGAATCCATCGAGATTAAAGAGGGGGCGATCTACGCTGATGGAAAGCTGCGCGACGAGGTGCCCGCATTTGTGAAAAACGCCAATAAAGAAGGCGATTATGAGGGCTACCTGAATCTGAAATTATTGGCAAAAGGCCAGGAACTTCATTTACCCGAAGACAAATTTATCGCATTGGGAGATAATTCCGACAACAGCCTCGACAGTCGAAGTTGGGGCTTTGTGCCCGATCGCTCGGTTATTGGGAAAGCCATTTTTATATACTATCCCTTTACCCAGCGCTGGGGCGTAGCCGAGTAGCTGGTCATTGATACAATCGGGATAGCCGCATACCACACGATTGACAATCGATCGCGTAAGTTAATGAAAGCAGGTTACTATCCACCTACGAAGCAGAGGCGCGTGGCAGTAATTGGGGGCGGTCCGGCAGGTTTGATGGCGGCCGAAGTTGCCGCCGAAAATGGTGCCGCAGTATGCGTATTTGAGGCTCAACGAGCCCTAGGGCGCAAATTCCTAATTGCGGGTAAAAGTGGGCTAAACTTAAGCCATCAGTCATCACCAGCAAGCTTTGCCCAGCAATACAGCGGCACAGATTTGCCGCTAACTGCCTGGCGCCAGAACTTGGAGTCCTTTACGGCGAAAAAAGTATGTGATTGGGCTAAAAAACTCGGAATTGAAACCTTTAGCAGTCAGGGTGGAAAAATCTTTCCGGTTGGTAAAAAGGCCGCCCCCTTACTAAAACGCTGGATCGATAAACTCAAATGTCTCGGCATTGGGTTACATTTAAATCATCGCTGCTTAGATTTTGTGCCTACGCAGGAGAGCTATCAATTGCGATTTCAGTATGCCACTGAGTCGATCACCGTCGAAGTCGATGCCATCATTTTTGCCATGGGGGGTGCTTCATGGCCGCAAACTGGATCAGATGGAAATTGGGTGGAATGCTTTCATAAAAAAGCGATCCCGCTAAAACCCTTCGCCGCAGCCAATTGTGGATGGCAGTGTAATTGGAAGCCAGAAACTGTAGCCTGTGCCGAGGGGCAAGCGCTGCATCATTTGCAGGTCTGCGCTGGAGGGCGTTACGAAATGGGTGAGTTGATGGTGACCCGCTATGGTTTGGAAGGAACACCTATTTACCGATTAGGGCCGACACTTAGAAAAATGGATGCTGCGACAATCGAAATCAACTTTAAG
>Ga0213867_1001360_pt1 | contig 10905 bp, 10 predicted proteins | sample PICome_12_FD_160120 | JGI IMG/M metagenome (GOLD analysis project Ga0213867, IMG submission 160120) | Coastal seawater microbial communities near Pivers Island, North Carolina, United States - PICO540 | ecosystem: Environmental > Aquatic > Marine > Coastal | place: USA: North Carolina... | reverse complement strand
GCGCACTTACAAGTCTAGTAGTTAACGGTACAATTACTGTAAGCACTAACCATACAATTGCAGCAGGCGGCGCTGGATCAACTACAACAGCAACACGTTTAATGAGATTGGTTGCAGACGATGGTACAGATACTTCAGTAGTTGATTTAATTTCACCAGATAGTGCGGTGTCATCAGGATATGGACCAAAAGGTGCAATTATTCCTAATGTGGATGAAGCACTAGACCTTGGTAAGAGTACAAAAAGATTTGACAATGTTCATGCAAACACATTCAATGGTGCTTTAGTTGGCAATGCAGATACAGCCACTTCAGCAACAACCGCTACAAATATCGCAGGCGGAGCCGCAGGCTCCGTTGCTTACCAGACTGCGTCTGGCGCAACTGCGTTGCTTCCTATCGGAGCGTCAGGCCAAGTTCTTAAATCGACAGGCTCGACTGTGCAATGGGGAGCACCTAGTTTAGCAGAAATTATCCCAGGCAATTATATTACAGGAAATAATTATGATGGGTTATCAACACAAAGTTGGGCAGTTGATGCAGCCACAGCAAACACTGCTAGTAAAGTTGTAGCAAGAGATAGCAGCGGAAATTTTGCAGCAGGCACAATTACTGCATCATTATCAGGAAATGCAACAACAGCAACAACAGCAGATACACTAAGCGGTAGCAGAACAATTAACGGTGTTGTATTTGATAACAGTGGCAACATTACAGTAACAGCAACAGATCCAAATGCAGTTGCTAAAGCAGGCGGAACAATGACAGGTAGGTTAACGCTTTCAGCAGATCCTACAAGTTCAATGCATGCTGCTACAAAACAGTATGTTGATGCTAGTTCTGGATATACAATTGTTTCAGGATCATCGTCAGCAGTAGGTTACACTAACCAAGTAGGTAGTTTTAATAATGGATCTAACTACTTTGATGTGTATCCACCGTCAGGAAAATCTATGTCTAACTTAATAGCATTTATTCCATCAATAAGAACTATTCATTATGCAGGTGGTGTAGATGGTAATGATAGTTTAAGATGTACATACACATATTTGAGTAATAGAATAAGAGTATACGTACAAAACACAGAACAAAGAAGCAAACCTGCGGCTAATTACTTAGGAGTATGGAGTTAATATGAAATATATCTGTATAGAAGCCGGCGAAGTAACATCATTAATGAGTTACGAACCTGAGGTACCATCAGGTGTTACTGTTGTTGAAATAACTGATGAAAAGGCTGATCAACTAGAAGCAGGAACACACATTTTTGATGTTCCAACGCAGAGTGTTACACTTAAAACTGAACAGGTTATTAGACGTGAAAATACAATTGAAGAAAATGGTCAAGAGAGAGAATTTTTAAATTCAACAGACTGGAAGGTATTGCGCCATATTAGGCAAAAACACCTTGGTATTGCTACTACTTTGACTGAAGATCAATACACAGAACTTGAAAATCAACGAGAAGCAGCAGCACAGAGAGTTGTTGATATTGAATAAATATAGTTACAAACTAGGAAAAATACATGGCATATCAAGTAGATAAATTTAACGGAACTTTTTTAACATCTGTAGCGGATGGTACTATTGATACAACCACAGATCTAAGATTTGTTGGTAAAAATTATGCTGGATATGGTGAAGTACAAAACGAAAATTTCTTACACATACTTGAAAACTTTGCCAATACTACTGCTCCTCCTAAAGCAATTGAAGGACAAGTTTGGTATGATAGCGGAAACAAAAAATTAAAATTTTATGATGGTACAAAATTTAAATCAGCATCAGGTGCTGAAATAAGTGCAACTGCGCCAGGCGGATTAGGCGTAGGTGATTTTTGGTGGGACACATCAGCAAAACAAATGTACGCTTATGATGGCGGCTCATTTGTTTTAATTGGGCCTGAAGCAAGTCCAGACTTAGGTACAAGTGGTGTTGTAGCACAAGTTGTTAAAGACAGCGGCAATGCAAACCATTCAATACTTAAAGTTTTAGCAGGCGGAAAAACTGTTGCTATTGCATCACAAACAGCATTTACATTAAACAGTTCAGTAAATCCAATTGATGACTTTACAGCAATCAAAAAAGGATTAACACTTGCAAACACAGATACAAATGGAATCAGCGCAGACGATTATGTGTACTGGGGAACATCTTCAAACGCATTAAGACTTGGCGGCTTACAAGCAAGTGATTATATTACTAAAGGTACAGTTGAATTTACAAGTACTGTATTTTATGATGACCCAGGATTAAAAATTGGTGATCAAAGAGATTTACACATCTACATTAACAGTGCTGATGAACCTAGAATAAACAGTTTGTTAGGAAACCCAATTGACTTAGTTGTTACAGATGGCGGCGTGGATTATAAAACTGCACAAGTAACTTTATCATCTTTAAGACCAGGCACAAGTGCAACATTTGATTTAGGTGAATCTTCATATAAGTGGAGAGACATCTATGCAAATACTATTACAGCAAATTTAACAGGCGATGTAACAGGAAATGTAACAGGTTCAGTTAAAGGAAACGTAATTGCTAATGATACACAGGTTATGATTGATGCATCAACTAAAGAAATTGGTTATGCAGGCGCACAACTTAGAGGAACATTAGTTGGTAACGTAAGTGGTAACGTAACAGGAACTGCTTCAAATTCAAATAATTTAAACAATATTGCTCCGTCAATTTCAGTACCAAGTCCATTAGTTCCAACTATTCCAGTTAGAGATGTAAATGGAGATATTACAGCAAATCAATTTATAGGTATAGCAGACAATGCAGATAAACTTAACGTTGATGGTACTTATAGAGTTGCAGATACAGATCCTGTAGCAAGCACAGTAGCGGCAAGAGATAGTTCAGGTAACTTAGAGGCTGTATTATTCGAAGGAACAGCAACTTCAGCAAGATACGCAGACTTAGCAGAGAAATACCTAACTGATAAAAATTATGAAGATGGTACAGTTGTTAGCGTAGGCGGCGCACAAGAAGTAACAGCATGCAAAGAAGGTGACAGAGCATTAGGAGTTATATCTCCAAGTCCAGCATACATGATGAATGCACATTTAGCAGGCGGACAATTTGTTGCTTTAAAAGGTAGGTTACAAGTTAAAGTAATAGGTGCGGTTAACAAAGGTGATAGACTAATAGCAACTGCTGACGGGTGTGCTAAAGCATCTGCAAGCCACGCAGACGTTTTTGGTATAGCATTAGAAAGCAGCACCCAGGAAGGTGTTAAAAAAGTTGAAGCGGTAGTTTTATAATGCCCAACATTAAAGCCAGTGACATAAACACAATCAGACAAAAAATTGCTGATGTACTAGGTACAGGTTCTACAAGTTTCGGATACGGTCAAACAGTTTACAGTTCTGCTATTACAGCAGGAACTATTATTCAAAAATCTCAATGGGATGCAGTAAGATTTGATATTGTAAATGCTTACGTTCATCAAACAGGTAATGATCCAAGTGCAATTACAGTAAGTACACAGGATACTGTTAACGATGATGCAAGTGGTGCATATCAAAACTATGATTATTTTGCTGACTTATTAAGAAATAATAGATTTGATATTGCTACAGGGCAGTTTGCTCAAACACAAATTGGAGAACAAGACACATCTTCAACTTGGAGTAGCTCAGCAACTGCTACTATTACAGTTGATTTTGCAAGTGCTGACGATGGTAGACATTTTTTTAATAGTGGTGGTGCAATAAGAATACAAACGGCACATGTAAATGGCACAACCGCACAAGCAAATGCTTGGACAAATATGCTAAGTGCAATTGCTCCGCAGGACTTTGTAGGTGATCTTGTAGCAGCAACAGGTTATTATACTTTAACTAATTCTTATCAAACATATTTTTCAAGGGCTGCTAGTACACCTTATAGTGCTAATACATACAATCTTAAAGCAAGATGCAATGTTGCAGATAATAGTGCAGGAACAGCAACCCAAGTAGAAATACAAGTAAATCTAGCAGATAACTATGTAGATCCAGGTGCGCCAGCACCAGGTGATTTAGTAGACGGCAAATTAACCATTACTGCTAATAAAATACAAGCGGCAGGAACTATGGAACCTACTGGTACTTTTGCAGTAACTGGACCAAGTAGCGTTTCGATGTCAGCAATTAGTTTAGCATAATACTGCTATTATAAATACTTGTGAGGTAAAAAAATGGCAGGCATAAACCAAAAAATCAGAAAAGTTGATTATAACAGCATCCAAAGCGATATTAATACTATCTTGGGTTCGGGTTCTAGCAACTTTGGATACGGGCAGCCTGTTTTAAGCAACCAAGTAAGTGAATCTAATTCAGTTACAGTAAATGAATATGCAGCACTGCGTTTTGATATTATCAATGCGTATAAACATTTATTTAATAGTTTACCACCTGATGTTGATACACAAACTATAGGTGCAACAATTAGATTTGATAGTGCACCGCCAGATGCAGCACCTATCAACTATTGGCAAAGTGTTGTAAATTCTATAAGCACAAACAGGTTATCACTAGCAGTGAGTGGACAGCGTGTAACTACAAATCACGGAACAACAAATTTTAGTTCAGCATGGGGCTCGTCGGCACCTGTAGGAAGCAATCCACAATTATCATGTCAAGTTGATGTTGAATGGACTACTAGTGATCAAGCAAGAGCCTTTTTCAATGCAGGAGGCAGCATACAGTTTACAAGTACAAGAACAGGTGGCTCATCTACTGCACAAAATACAAGTTGGACAACTTTATTAAGTACTGCCGGCACAAGAATTTTTGGAGGTAATACTCCAGGTACAGGAACATCTCCTAATAATGGACAAAATTGGTTTAGAGCAGGAAGTACTGCTCAAACATGGAGTAGTTCTACCGCATCAAGTCCTTACGCATTAAATGAATTTAACATTACTGTTCAAACAAATGATGTACCTACAGTGTCTAGTAATAGCGCAGGTGCATCGAGAAGATTAAGATTTTTTGTATATTGGAATGATAATCACTTTCCATTAGGCGGTGATTCAGATGCAGGAACTCCAGTACAACCTGGACCTTATGGACCAGACACAGTAGATGGTACTATATCATTAACTGTCCAATCAGTCAAAGCATCGGGCGTTTTGGAACCAACTGGCTCAGGAAACTTTGAAGTATCAACACCTACAGTAACAATTGGATCAATTGTAAACTAATAAATTTTCCACCCCAACACATATACCGATAAATAATATGCTACTATAATAAATAGGAGATATTATGCAGGAACAATTAGATAAAGCACTTGAGTTCGCCAATTACAGGCAATCATTTGCTATCCAAAGAAAAACATTAAAGGAAAAAATTGACGCAGATTTAACATACGGTGTTAATGGCGGAATATTCAAAATTGATAGATCATTATTGAATTTTGTTGAAATGTTAATTTTTAAATCTAGAAAAGAAAATGTAGTTCTACTAGATATGAACGAAAATCCAATACTCATTGATGATTTAACAAAATTTAGAGATGAAGTATTTGATAGATATTTTTCAGCAACCTTTACATATTTGGAAGAATACCAGAAAATTAAAAAGGCAAGATCTGTAGAAACGTTATTGGAAGTTTAATGAGCAAAGGTATAATAATATTTGCTCACAATAATCGGCAGATTGATTATATTCGCATGAGCATACTTGCGGCAAAACTAGCAAATAAAAATTTGCAAGTTCCTGTTTCATTAATTACCGATCCATCTACAATTGATTGGATGAAAGAATCTAATATTGAAAAAACAGTAACTGAAACGTTTGATAATATTATTATAACACAAAGACCAGACGATACAAATAACATAAGAAATTATGATGACGGAAAATATAGAGTACATGCTCCTTTTAATAACGGTAACAGATGTAGCATATGGGATCTAACACCATACACTAGGACATTAATGATTGATGCAGACTATCTTACTTTAACTGATACGCTGTCTAATTATTGGGATATTGATAGTGATTTATTAGTAAGTTCAAAGTATAATGACATACAAGGCAGTGAAAGAATAGGATATCTTGATACACACATTTCAGAGACTGGTGTAGAAATGCTGTGGGCAACTACTGTAATGTTTACAAAAAATGAAACTACGAAAATGTTTTTTGATCTAGTAGCACATGTAAGAGAAAAATACAAAATGTATAGTGATATCTATAGATTCAATCCTATTATTTTTAGAAATGATATTGCATTTAGTATTGCAAGACACATAATGAATGGGTATCAAAAGATAGAGGAGCCTAACTTACCTGATATTTTTTCAACAATAGACAAAGATGTACTAGTTGATGTTAACAACAGTAGATTAAAATTTTTAATTGCACAAAATAACAGTGATGACTACATTGCTACAACTGTTTCTAATAAAGATGTGCATGTAATGAACAAGTTTAGCATTATGCGTAATTATGATAGACTTATGGAGTTAACTTAATGACATTTGGATATTTAATAGTTGTAAATGATACAGATACTACTAACTACGCAAGATTAGCATACACACTTGCTCTAAGTATAAAAAATACACAAAAGGAAGGGTTTGATAAAGTTGCTCTTGTAATAAATGATAAGACAAGGATAGAAGGATTTAATTCAACTTGGGTATTTGATGAAATAATAGAATGGGATGGTGCAGTACATTGGGATGGTAGATCTTATATGGATGAACTTACACCGTGGGATGCTACTATTTGTTTAGATGCAGACATGTTATTTTTAAGAGATTACAGTCATTGGGCAGAATACTTTATTAAAAACAGCGAATTATATATTGCAAACAAAGCGTTTACGTATAGAGGTGATATAGTAACTAATGATTATTATAGAAAATGTTTTACAGCAAATGAATTACCTAACTTATATTCTTTCTACACATTTTTTGTTAAAAACAGTTCGTTGGCAAAAGAGTTTTTTAATCTACAAAGACAAATTATTAAAAATCCAGAATTATTTGCTAATAATTTTTTATTTAAATACAAACCAAAAGTAGTAGGTACAGACGAAGCGTTTGCACTTGCTTCGAAAATATTAGATATAACAGATAATATTGCATATTCTTTAGAATTTCCAAGAGTAGTACATATGAAGGGCAATGTACAGAATTGGCCATACGGTGCTGATGATTGCTACGATCATATAGGATTTTACTTAAACAAAAAAGGAAAATTAAAACTTGGAAACTTTGAACAAAACGATATAGTTCATTATGTTAATAAAGAAACAGTTACGCTTGAAACAGTAAACATTTTGGAGGAGATAGCATGGCAGAAAAACAAATAGATATACCTGATTTTGATGAGTGGATTAAAAACTACGAGCATAAACCTGTAGTTTACAATGCAGCATTTGATATTGATACAGGTCGTGTAATATCTGTAGGACCAGATCATGCAATAAATGAAAAAACATTTGGAAATGTAATTACTATTGAATCAGATGTTGCTGAAAAGATCATAACAGGCGAAATAAACATGAGTAAATGTTTTATTGATCCTAATCAAGGCGAATTAGAAATTGTTGAAAGAAGAGATCTATACAAGATAGATGATGTTCTACACAGAATTATTGTAAAAGGATGGTCGAAGATTAAAAAACCAGACATATACTTAGAGCATAATTCTAAAACAAATGTAATGACTGTAGAACTTAGTGAAGAATACGGCGGAACATACAAACAACAGAAGGGCATTGAAGTTACAAAAAGAAAAATGTTTTGGAATGGTGAAACAGAACTTGATTTTACAATTACAGATTATAATGATCCTAATATTGTAACTGATAACTTTAGTGTAAAAATTAATGACCTTATTGGGGAAAAGATTGAATTAAAAGAACTTAATATAAACAGGTTCTTTAGTGTTTATACAAGACGCTTATTTAAAAACTATATGATCGAGGAAAAATGAAACGTGTAATTGAATTTGATGTATTCTTTCTGAGTTATGATGAGCCCAATGCGGATCTTCATTATGCTGACCTATGTAATAAAGTTCCGTGGGCAAAACGTATACACGGAGTAAAAGGTAGCGACCATGCACATAAAGCCGCAGCAGAACAATCTGAAACGGATTGGGTGTTGACAGTAGATGCTGACAATATTGTGTATCCAGAATTTTTTGATTTAGAATTAGATATGGACAACACAGATATAAAAGCATACAGTTGGTGTGGCAAGAATAATGTAAATGGTTTAAGATATGGAAACGGCGGCCTGAAATTATGGAACGTAGAACATGTCAAAAATATGAAAACACATGAAAATGCAGATAGTGACAGAGCCCAAGTAGATTTCTGTTGGGAAACAGGATATAGAAACTTTCCTAAAACTTACAGTGATACAGTTATAAACTATAATCCATTTATGGCGTGGCGTGCAGGTTTCCGTGAAGGTGTTAAAATGACATTACTTGACGGACTTAAAGTTCCGCCGCAGGAAATAGCAAAACATATATGGTGGCATAACATACACAGATTAGCAATATGGAGTACAATTGGTAGCCATGTTGAAAATGGTTTGTTTGCAGTGTATGGTGCAAGACTCGGAACATACCTTACAAATTGTACTGACTGGGATCATATACAAGTAAGAGACTTTGAATTATTGCGTGAATTATATAATGAGCAGTGTAAACAGTACGAAGATGGTAATGACCTAGAAAAAGAAGTAAAGAGATTAGGAGTAGAATTAAAAAATCAACTAGGATTTAACTATCCTGACATGGATGCTTCGATGAGTAAGTATGTGCTAGACTTGTACGACCAAACTATCGAACTAGGAAAAACATATTATAGGACTGCAAATGATCTATGATTTATTTTACGTTAGTCAAGGTAAAGCAGAACATTGGTTAGAATTCAAAAGTAGGTTTCCAACTGCCCAACTTATTGAAGACATAGATTCTTTAGACCAAATAAAACAGAAAACATTGACTAGAATGTTTTGGATTGTTTGGGACGATATGAAAGTAAGAGATGATTTTGATTTTGAATACCGTGCTACTGAATGGGATTTAGATTATGTACATGTATTCAAGAATGGCAATCACTTTAATGGTGTTACACTAATACCTAAAAATGCTCCTGCATCTAATAAAGAATTTAAGTTTAGATTTTTTATAAACAAAAAAGAAATAGATATAGTAGCAAGCGATCCTAGAAGCATAGGAAGCAGTTTTGATATAGTTTTTATTTCATATCACGAACCTCATGCAGACAAAAATTGGCAAAGGCTTAAGAGCCGTTTTCCTAGAGCCAAAAGAATATCTAATGTTAAAGGAATACATCAAGCACATCTAGAAGCAGCAAAAATTGTGGAAAGTAAAATGTTTTGGGTAGTAGACGGCGATGCACACATAGTTGACGGATTTAATTTTGATTACGAAGATCCAGAAATTTACACTGTGCATGTATGGCGTAGTGCTAATCCTCTTAACGGATTAGAGTACGGATATGGGGGTGTTAAATTGTTACCAACCCAAATGACATTAGATATGGATATGTCTAAACCAGATATGACTACTAGCATAAGCAACAAATTTAAACCAGTTGATGAATTATCAAACATCACAGCATTTAACACAGATGAATTTAGCACTTGGAAAAGTGCTTTTAGAGAATGTGCAAAATTAAGCAGTAAAGTAATTGACAGGCAAGACGAAGACGAAACAAACGCAAGACTTAAAGTATGGACAACAGAAGCAGAAGGAGAGTTTGCTGAGTATGCTATTCTAGGTGCAAAAGCCGGTATGCAGTTTGGTCTTTCAGACAATAATATTGCTTTAATAAATGATTTTGATTGGTTACAGGAACAATTTAATGCAAGATAAAGATAGAATAGAAAAATTTATTCCTGTGATGGATGAAATATCTCCAACATTCTGTTTGGCCAAATGGCATCACACTACTATATATTTAGGAACAGGTGAAACACATAGTTGTTATCATCCTGCACCTCACAAAATTCCGCTGGAGGGACTCGAAGAGAATCCTAGCCTACTGCATAATACACCTCAAAAAAAAGCCGAAAGGCAGGCTATGATAAACGGAGAGAAACCCAGCGGATGTCAATACTGTTGGAATGTCGAATGTATGGGTAAAGACTACATAAGCGATCGTAAAGAACGTAATGCAAGTATATACACACCCGAAAGATTTAATGCCATTAAGCAAGAACCAATGGCAGATGTAAATCCACAGTATGTTGAAGTTTCATTCGGTAATGAGTGTAATTTTAAATGCGGATATTGTCACCCTAAACATTCTAGCAGTTACTATAAAGAAATTGAAAAACATGGTCCTTACAGCATGGTTAGAAATCATAGAAATGATATCGACTGGTTTACAATACATAAAGATGAAGAAACAAATCCGTATGTTAAAGCATGGTGGAAGTGGTGGCCTGAATTGCGTAAGACACTTACAATTTTACGTATTACAGGAGGCGAACCTTTATTACAGCAAAGCACATGGAGAATGTTTGATGAACTAGAAAAAAATCCTTGTCCTAATTTAGAATTAAACATTAATACTAACTTAGGTGTAAAGTCTATTCTTATTGAAAGGTTCACTGACAAAGTAAACAGTTTAGTTGAAAAAGGTTGTATTAAAGACTTTAAAATCTTTACTAGTATTGATACATGGGGACCACAAGCAGAGTATATTAGAACAGGCTTAGACTTAGAGCTATGGGAAAAGAACTTAGACATGTACATGACTAGAACTAATATGCCTTTAACATTTATGGTTACATTTAATATTTTAACTGTAACTAACTTTAGCACATTATTGCAAAAGTTTTTAGACTGGCGTATAAAATACAACAGTGATGATCAAACTAAATGGCAGCGTATTAGATTTGACACTCCGTAT
>Ga0213867_1001359_pt1 | contig 10907 bp, 7 predicted proteins | sample PICome_12_FD_160120 | JGI IMG/M metagenome (GOLD analysis project Ga0213867, IMG submission 160120) | Coastal seawater microbial communities near Pivers Island, North Carolina, United States - PICO540 | ecosystem: Environmental > Aquatic > Marine > Coastal | place: USA: North Carolina | collected... | reverse complement strand
CATCACCTACAGCATGCTGCAGCTATGCGACCTGCCAATGTGCCCGGGACCATTACCGACTTTATCACAACTGTCGAACGCATCGACGATTGGGTCATCATCTTCTTGGGCTTGTTCCCATCTTGGGTCACCTTTTACGAGTTGCAGAATGTCCTCATTGACTCACTGACGTTGTCTCCACTAGCCGAGGACAGTTTCCCATGTCGTCAGCGTAGTCGGCTTCATAAGCTGTGTGCTTCTTCAGTTTGTGATCGAGAGCTTTCTCGAACGAAGCTTTCTTGATACTGTTTTCAATCATCCTTGATGGGCTTGATTTGGGAATCCCATCTTTCTGGAGGTCATCTGGGTCAAAATTTTTGTATCTTTTCGGGTCTAAGGTTGGGATGAAATCATCAAAGTCAACGAGCTCGAGAGTGCTTACGGTTTGCTTGATTTTTCCTCCCCAGATCAAGCCGGCGTATATTTGTAGACCCTGTTCAAAGGCCTCCATCTGTACACCTAGATTTCCCTCCTTTCCATCAATGACTACCTCTAAACCTTTGGTTGTTCCTGAGAAATTGAGGTGTCAATAGAGAACTTTCATGTCATAATATTCATAAGGAGATTGTTTTTCACCCTGAAAATGGTTCGCAGTTTGACCATAATTTTAAGCTTAAAAATGACGATAGATTATTGCGCTATTTCTCAACTGTTCGTTCATATAATAACATATAAATATACATGAAACACTAAACCTGACAGGACAATGCACTTAAAATTTTTATTGGGGTTTTTCGAAATAAAGTTTAAAAGTTATGCGACGCGAAATATGGTGTTTTGAAGTTTCTGTATCTCATGATAGAAACTAGCTATCACTTATTTGACACTTTCCAAAAAAAGACTGAAGATGAACCTTTTAGAAAAGGCGTCGACTTCAAGCAACGACGATATTTTATCACCCCAAAAATAATCTTTACTTGGCCTTAATTTTCCCCACGAATTTAACTAGAGCTCTATTTTAGTAATTCCAGATTATATTAACTTTTTCTCAATAATATTGCGTAGCCATGAAAAGCACAATAATGAGGATGTCGCGGTACATGTACTTGGAAGTGTCAAAATTGGTTGAATATTGGTGATGTTCGACCCGTTCACCGCTATGTGAAATGTGAGAGAAGATTTCTTTTCCAAGAATTCGCATTATTGACTAAACACGAATTTTGATAATGACATCCATTGATTTTTACACGCATCAACATATCGAAAAAGAAAACAGGATTTGAAAAGGAAATCAAACAGAAGAGTCATCTCTATCTAAAAGAAGAGTCACCATTAAGTTTTGTATCCGTAAAAGTTTTTTGAAACGACAAATTGAATCGAAGAATTAACCGAAGGGTAAGCTGATTGAAAAGTAGGATGTCTCTCTCCAATTTAGAATCGCAGTTGGCTTCAATCAACAATTTAAGGTATGCTTCGTCGAAGTCGACGGGAAGTGCCCTAGTGGGTAGGGGACATGGATTTTCTAGCATACATGGTCATGCGTTATCCGGAAATGATGCAAGTTCTAAGCCCTCTATTCTTATGTCGCCTCGAGAAGCAGCTGATGTACCGATAGTCTCCCTTGCGACGAATTGCGCAGACGCACTTTCGAATTTGAGTGAATTGACTGGGAATGAAACGTTCAATGCACTTAAGGCGAAGTTGGTAAATAATGACGTACAAACGGAAAGACGGCACCTAACTAAGCTACAAAATGAAGAGCTTGATGAGAATTTGTTTCATTTGCTAAATCTGATATCGACATGTTGTGACCCTGGAAGCAATACTTCCGTTCATGCCTTACATGTGCTCGAATTTTTGATACGTCGATATGAGATCCACGCAAGGCGTAATACGGCTTCTGTACTTATTTCGAGAATGCTACCTTATCATGAAGCCCCGTTTTTCCTTAAAATCCTGCAACTTATCGATTTGGCGGATGTTGCAGCGTCCGTCTTCTTGTTTCTTCGACCTTACGTTGTTCATAATAAGGATGCGAGCTCATCCGTTCCAAAAGTGGAACGAAGACTTCTAGCAAAACAAGTTGCCAAAGATGACTCCCTTTTACGATTATTTCTTGATTTGGCCAAGAATGCAGCTCGCGTTCATGCCTTGGAAGTGATTCATTCAACTTCGGGGGAAGAACTATTGTCATCCCCTAAATTACGTGATGGTATAGCACGTATTTTTTCGTTTGTAGCTGCAGTTGTTGGTATGTTCGGACTATGTTTTTATGATAAATATAGCCTGTATGCAATACTTACTTTCTTCTTTTTGCAGTGGAGTCGTTTGACTCACAAGTTACGTCCAATAACGGGTCCTCTCTGCGAGAGGAAACCGTTCGTAGCGTGTTACCATATATTTCTTCTTCGTGTGATAATGTAGTAGATAAGGGGACGATTTTCCAAGTCATTAGTAGAGTAAGCGATGAGAACGAATGTTCCATTGATGATGGTCATGTTTTGGGTGAAGCGTGCTTCGAATATAGACTTTTCGGGTATTTACTTAGTGCTGCCTTAGCCGAGAGTTGCGTACTAACTCCTAAAGTGAAAGAAGTTCTTACCGGTATAATCATTAAGGGTTCTATTGCAATGGACAAACGCTTTGAAAGCGAGAGCAGTGGTGATACTATGGAAGCACTTGAAACCTGTACGGATTCGATACTCACAGTGATAAATATTTTGTTACGAGGAAGAAGGGATAAACATGATGAAGAGTCTTTTTCTGCATTGGAGCTTGCCGAGGAAAGTGTTGGCTGCGTTGTACCTCGTAAAACCTTGCTTTTGCTATGTCGACACCGATTATTCATCCCGACGATATCTCATCTTTCTAGTGACAATTCCAACGATGTTGACTTGTTTCGTTTCTTGGCCGCATTTACTGCTTCATGTGTAAAAAATTTGTCGTGCAAGTTAGAGGGGAAGCGAAGTGGTGCAAACATGATAGAAGCATTGGTAAGTTAGGAAATTCGCAATGTTTTGGCTCAAGACTATGAATCCGTCAAATTTACATTAACTTATTAAAAATTACAGGCAAAAGAGCCTAGTGTTTTAAGGTTTTGGTCAGGGAAGTCAGGACTGTCGCTTCCTTTGTTTCAATTTATAATTCGAAAATTCATCAATAATGAATTTACAGAAAGTGTTGTTGAGAACTATCACACAGTTGTCGCCGCTATAATGACAGTAGATGCATCTGGGTGTGATTCCACAATCGCTAACATTTTATCGGAGATATCGAAAGATAAGATACTTATGGAACGACTTGGTTTACTTTTACATCTACCTGGTAATTTACCAAGTAAGGATGATTTTTCATCCTTACTACCATCTCGAATCGGCTTGGAAAGTGCCGATTCGAGCATCAGGCTTTCTGCCGTCGATAAGGTAATGAAGGAGGTGCGGGAGGATCCAGAAAAGGGTATTGGCGATCGCAAAAACAAGGGTGATTCTTTGGCGAAGGCATTAATGAGAAGAATTATTGTCGATGACGATATAGACGTCTCCTTAGCATCTTGTAAAGCATTTCGCCAGTTGTCCTGTGAGTTCGATCGTTTTGACAAACCAACACCTAAAGATCTGAATCGCGCTTTACGAAAGTGGAGTATTTTCAACCTTGGCTACAAAGGCAGTACCCAGGAAGAACTATTATGCGAATTGCTTGAACTTTGCACGTCAATAAAATCATCAGATTATGACTATGGTCGTTCCTGGAAGTCATTGGTTATTGTTGTGTTGTCGCATATATACGAGATAAAGCCTGACCTATGTTCTACGGTTCCACAAGGTACAAATACAAATAAAATATCCCTACTTTCTGCTAAAGTTCTTAGTCATTTGCTGGGAAGATCGCAGAAAGATGATATTCGAAAAAAAATTGAGTTACTGTGTTTGACTTCTTCGTTTACGTCAGTTATTGATTTTATCCACGCGTCACATGATATCATGTTAGCCATTGAAAGGAGGGCCTCATTTTTGGCGCTCGCCTCGTGTTCTAGCGCACTTAAAAAAACACCAAAGCTTCTTTCAGACGAGACTATACAACGATCCATGGCTATTGGACTGAAATTAGCAGAAACCTACAATGACAAGAAGTCTACGCCAAATCTAAGCTGCGGAGAGAACGAAGCGTCAGAGATGTTGGAGTGCTTGGGAATACTTTGCACTACAGCGTCGAAATATCTACATTCGGTAGAGGATTTTGTGACAAAGTTAACTTGCGTTAAGAGCAGCTTTATATTTGAGAAAGTGTGCAGACCAAGTATATTAACAATCAGTGAAAATCTAAATACCGCTCCGATTCCTTTCTTTATGGGAATAGCATACAGATCGTCAGATCGTCGCGCCATTTCCCGGATAATGGATATTGTATCAAAAAAAGTTGTCGCCGATTCAAATCTAACACTTGGGCTACTTTATTCCCTTGTTATGGTTGGTAGTGATAAGGAAATTGTTCGACTGGGTGCTCTTTCATATGTAAGAGAAATTTACAATAATCACAAGTCAATACCAAAAGGTCCGATTTTGGATTTATATGGATTTCTAATGGAAAATTACCAAACTGACTTGGAGATGGATGGGCGGAGTGCTCTTCCGCGTTTCCTCCTCGACGCAAAAAAGCAGTTGAAAAGTTTCACGTCTTTGGTTTCTATTCTCCTTCAACAATGCCGTGACCATGCATTAGGTTATTCTCATGAAGACACAGTATTTCCAACCGAAACATCTTGTTCAGCAATTATTTCTATGTTTGCTGCTATGGAACTAGCTGGCGAAGAAGCATTTCCGTTGCTAGACATATGGAACGGAGCTGCGAAAGATATGTTCGAAGCGTTTTCCTTTGAAAAAGGGTCGATGATAATCAGCAAACGAGAACAATTTCTCGGCGGCGGCTCTGCATTAATGCTCATTGATAGGATTGTGAAAATCATGAAAGGCGCAAAATCAAACGGGGCGACTTCTGTATCGTTTTTGAGTGGCCCTAGCAATATGTACCGATCTAGATCTTATTCTTTAGGTACAGATGAATCTCTCTTCCTAAATCCGTATCCATCAAGTATGGTTACTGCCTTGATAAAGTGCTTATCGACTGAATTTGTGGATGATTCCGTACAAAATTCAGTATTACAATTAGTCGTTGGAAGCCCATCGTGGATAACACATGTTTACTCGCAGCTTAATGTCGACACGAAATGTTTAATTCTGAAGCATCTTGTTAGAATCCGTCTCAAGGTAAGTTACTTATTAAAAATTAGAAGAAAGATCCATGCTAACATGTTGTCTTGCAGTCACCCAGCAATGATTATATCGATCAAATACTGATGCAACTTCCTTCAAGTTCAAGTGAACTTGTGCAATTGGTTCACTCTGTAAGAAATATGGACTTGTCTAGGTCGAAATGGCTTTTGGCGTTCACGATTATTGCAGACTGTATGAGATCACGTGTATCTTCTTCCAGAGCAAAGGAAAATAATAGTGAACTATTTGAGCAAATGTTCATACATCTTTCCGAAATGTCTTCCAAGGAAATGTCTGATGTTGGCGGCGTAGAGTATTCGCGTGTTTGTATTCTGAAAGCTTTACACGCAACAGCAGAAACTTTTCCGATCGAATTTCAGGAGACGAAATCTTCACGCCGAAAGTCGAAAAAGAGACCAGAGAAAAGCGTTTGCAAGTTCTCCAACTTTGCTGACCTTCTTGTGAAACTACTTGGTTCTGATTCGTCCTCGATTCAACCTCTCGTTTCTGCTCGAGCAAAAGAACTTACCATATCCCTTTTAGCTTTGATTTGTACCAAATCTCCAAAAACTGTCGTTCCCTCTCTAATGTCTGCAATTTCTCGTATTATTCACCTCACAGCCTCAATGAATTTCGAGGAACTCGATGATGACGCTCTTTCTTTTCGAGAGAAAGTGACAAAAGAGTCATTGTTTGCGTTAGTCCCTGTCTTTTGTGAGAATGCTGGTTTGTCCGGTCTTTCATTTCGCGACTTGTTGATGATGATTTTGAAGGAATCAAATGAATTGGGAAATAATCAAAACCAGCTAAAGTTTTTCGTTTTTTTATCGTCGGCGTTTGAATCCATGAAAGTCGGAGGAGCCGAAGCGTGTGCATCACTTGTCACTTCAATACTGGCCAATGAATGCTACCTTACAAAATCGCTTCCACAACGTGAAAGAAACGAGTCGCCAGAATACAATGAAAAGTTGCCTCATGAAGAGGTCGCTCTTGAATCTTTATTAGTACTGGATAATATTGTTCTTATTATTCTCAATGTCCTCGATTACGCTTCGAAAATTTGTCACTTTATTGCAAATAAAGATACCGTTGATGTTAATCAGCTCTCGAAAAAATCGTTTTCGCTATCTTTCAATGATTTAGTTGCAATTGCAAAGCATGGACCAAGGGAAAGTGCTGTTCTTTCTGTTGGCGATGCCGATACGTCGCTTTCGGCAATGTTAACTGTCACAGATTTGATAAGTTTATTGGTGGAGAGTTTAAAGACTAGCGCTGCATTACGAGTGATCAAAGGTCGAACAAAGACAAACACACTCGGATTGCAGTTGTGGCAGCATCTGATGCAGTTTCATGCAGATATCCTGGACTTTAGCTCTAATGATGAACTCGACGTGGTTACAATGAAATTTTGGAACCAGCTTTTTCGAACAACCCAGGAATGCCTCAACCAAGTCCAATCAATTCTTCCTATTCCACACTTCTTAGCTTCGGTACTCTCATTGCTTAAGGAAAAAGATGGACATGTCGGTTTACAACGTAGAGCATTGCGCCTGTTGGGTGAAAGAGTGACATACATCGAACAATTGCCATCTTCGGAAGGAACTTTGTTCTTGGACGTAATTCCAGATCTTATTGCATTGCTGAATGAAAAAGGTATGGACGAGAAAAGAGACTTTTCACTCAAAAAAAGGCGTCGTTCCATGGTGTTACATCAGGCGGTACTTGTTGCTGTTGAACAAATAGCTGGTCATTTATTTGGAAATAGAGACAGAGACATGTTAACGGAAGAATCGTCAGTTCTAGTTCCATGCCTGAAATCTATTTGCGTATGCATGACTGAAAATTTGAAACATATTGAGGATATCAGCAATGCTAGTGATGCTGACGCTATTCGACATTTGCTAAGCACTTCTTCGCTAACGCTTGCGACCCTTCTGTCTATCGTCAAGATGCGGGCCCTGCCAATCCTTGGGGAATTGGTTGAAATCTTGTTATCATCTCTTAAACCAGCAAATGCTTATTTCAAGAATACTTCTAATTATTCTGAAGAAAGTCGTGCTGTAATGGAAGTTCTACAGAAGGCAGTACTTCGTGCATTCATTATCATTGTTGACTCCTTACCACAATTTCTCGGACCTCACTTGGAATCAATGCTTTCTCCTGTAGCTCTGCTTTCGTGTTCACTTAGAGTTCCGAGTATGTCATCACTTTCTCAAAGATTTGACAAGATAATTTCGAGAAATGTACCCGGGCGTTTACTTCTGCCAACGGTTGGAAGGATTGCCAAAAAGTGTCTCGAAAGTGGATCCGACTTATGTGGTGAAGCTAGAGTGTCATTACAAATTATGGCTGAGTGCATAGCTAACGCATCCAGCAATGACATTTCATCTATGTTGATTGATAGCTTAGATGTAATTCTAGTTTGCTTTGGCTTTGAAGGAGATGGGAGATTCGGACTTCTAGAAGATGCTACAAAAACTTTACTCTCAATAGTCATGAAAATATCAGAAGCTCAATTGCGTCCTCTTTTTTCAAGACTTAGGGAGTGGAGGGGAGATATTGTGAAGGAGATCGAAGGAGAAACAAAAACATCATCTATTCGACGTTATGCTTTCTGGAGTATGACTGCAGTATTATGTAGAGAACTTCGATCTTTGTTCCTCCCTTGCATGAGTAGCGTGGTTGGAGATATTGTTGAGGAATTGGTAAGTGCAATTTTTCCTGCAATACCTTGTAATGAGTTCTCATGAAATCAACTTTCTTGAAGAACTTTTCTTTGCGGAAGTTACATGAACCAAAGCAACGGAATAAAGACGGGAGTAAGCGCAGAAGAGTTTCTAGAGACATCATCGAGGGCTCCGATCTAGAAGACCTTAGACCTTTGCAACCACTTCTGCTAGCTCTTGAATTAGCACTGAAAGCGGATGCCCACAGTGGAGGCGAATGGATTCGCGCCAACGACTCACAGCGTTATCAAGAAATATCACAACCTTTATGTAAACTCTTTCTTTGTAGAGTGCCATCATCATTTCCCTTGAATTCGGAAAACGATGGTTTTAAATTTTCTGCCTATGAAAAACTTGTTCAAGGGAGATCCACTCTTGACCACGGAAATGTTCATGGTTGCATCAATGCTTTGGCTGCAGCTGCAGGAAACGAACAATTATGGAAGCCTCTGAACCATGCTATACTTAATGCATGTAGTCATGACTCACGCGCGGAAGTTAGGAGGGCAGGAATCAATACTCTGTTTTCGATTTTGCAAACGCTCGGTGAAGAGTATATGATTCTTCTACCTGAATGTTTGCCAGTTCTAAGTGAGCTGTTGGAAGATGAGAATGAGGATGTTGCGCGAGTGGCAAAGGAGTGTGTACAATTTGGAGAAGATTTATTGGGTGAAACGTTGCAACTTTAAAGTCTTTACGATGCTGTCCTATAAGTTTGTTTACAAAATTTATTAATCTGATCGTCCGGCAGTATTTGAATGCTAATGATGACGGCGAGGAGTATTCGGTGAGATATACAATTAGAGATTATAAATTACGTCATGAAGTTTTTTATTGACAGATTCTGTCTTCCTTTTCAAAATCTCTTGCTAAACACAACAATGTCCCGATAGAACAGGAACCTTTATACACTATCAGAAACCAGTGATAACATTAGCATTGAAAGATGTGTGGTACGTGAAGCACTACATTCGACAAAACATTTGTTTGAATCTCATGAAAAATAGAGAAAGATTGTCCTAATTTATGAAATGGTCCACAAGTATTATTCCGTGGGTAATAATAAAACACAAGTCGTTGTTAGGCAAGTGTCATATTCAACTTGGTTCTTAATCCTATATTCACCTTCTACCTTTTATCGGCCACCTCTATGCAAAATTCTTCAACATACTTCTGATGTGTATGTCACGTTGCTATTTTTGATCGCTCTTAGATATTTAGTCTTCTTCAGGAACAATGAAATGAAACGGTTCCAGTTTCGCCTTAAGTGGAGTACTACTCAGCGGGCTACCATCCTCGTTCAGCACAACAAAGGAGTAATCACCTGCCATACGAGCAGCAATAGGTACATTTTCCATCAAGTTTACATTCAATGGGGCAGTAGACGTGTACTCGAATGACTCGCCGGGCTTCAAAATAGGCTGACGACCAGTTACACCCGGACCCTGAACGACGTCTTTGTTTTTGGATCCAATTGTCTGGATTTCAAATCGTCGGCTCACCAGTTGCACGGTATTACCGACAGATTCGTTGGTGATCCTTACGTTGTATGCAAAACATAACTTGTTCTGCTCTACATTAGAGCGATCTTTCCCTGAAACACAATTTGTAAGGAAGAGTGAGACAAGTCTAGAAATCCATAAGAAAACATTGCACAAACTTACGATATTCGGATGTAACCGCCACTCGAACGCCCTCTGAAATTGCATCACTTGAATCTTTATAATCCTTCACAGTTCCTACTGCGATATCGTCATCGCCAGGAATTGTGGGCGACGTGCTTTCGACCGTCGACGCGGCAGGTGTGGACACCGAATCAGACTTACTCTCTACTGGTTCTGTACCTTCTTCCGTAACAGGCTTCACACGTTGATTCTCGGGGAAAATAAAATGGAAAGTACCAAGTTTCGCCGACAACGTCTGCTCGCTGAGCGGTTTCTTGTCCGGCCCGAGAATGACGAACGAGTAGGCACCATTCATCCTAGCAGCTACTGGAGTAGTACTGATCGGTCGCACGTTAAGTGGAGCTGTGCTTGTGTATTCAAAAGTCTCACCAGGTTTCAATGTGGGAGTCTTGCCAGTAACTCCAGCACCTTGCACGACATCTTTCGTTTTACTTCCAACAGTTTGTATCTCGAATCTCCTCGATACTAACTGGATGGTATCAGTATCACTCTCGTTGGTGATTTTGACGGTGTAGTTGAAGCAATGTTTACGCATGGCGGCATCAGACTGTCCGTCATTGTAGCTACTCTTAACTTCAACACGAAGCCCATTGGTGCTCATTTCACTGCTTTCCTCGACAACAACATTAGCTTCTAACTCCCCCTTTGCAATATCGCTGTCACCGGGGATACGATTAGGGTCAGCCTTTGCGGAATCAGCTTTCGCATCAACTCCTTCCTTCTCGGTAGTGCTACTACTAGCTCCTTCGATGACTTTTCCTTCCCGTTTCGCTTTTGCTTCAGCTGCTGCTTTCTTGGCAGCAGCTAACGCACGATCCAAAGGTGTATCACCTTCGGTGGTGCTGCTAGTACTGGAGGACGCGCCATATCCTTTAGACTTCATTTCCTCTGACATTTTCTTCAACTTCTCTGCCTCCTTCTTCCTGCGTTCTTCCAACTTGGCATACAAAAACCTCATACTGCGTTCCTTCTTTTTCTGCATCTCCTCACTCTCATACGGATCACCCCATTCATCTTCCATCCGTTTCTCAGCCTCCTCTCGACGTTTCATGCTTTGTTCCCAAATGGCACGATTTTTCTTGGCACGTTCTCGCTTGATTTGCATTTCGATTCTCTCGGGACTAACGGGAATGTCGTACACCTCATCAAAGGTGGCATATGGTTTACCACTCTCCATCTTCACACCACTTGGAGGACCACCTACTTTATCCACAAGCTTTGCTAATCGCGCAGCTTCCTCATCATCC
>Ga0213867_1001357_pt1 | contig 10909 bp, 13 predicted proteins | sample PICome_12_FD_160120 | JGI IMG/M metagenome (GOLD analysis project Ga0213867, IMG submission 160120) | Coastal seawater microbial communities near Pivers Island, North Carolina, United States - PICO540 | ecosystem: Environmental > Aquatic > Marine > Coastal | place: USA: North Carolina... | reverse complement strand
GTAAAGAGACCGTTGTGCCGCTGGTAGCCCCGTATGAATAAACCTTTAGGAGCGAAACGAATAATGCCAGTTTATGGGGCCTACAGCACAGTTATCCTTAAGTAGCCCCAATCAAAATTTTTTCTGAACCCGCTCCGGCTTTGAAAAAACAGATTGTGATAAACTAATCTTAAGCTGTTAGAGCCTTTTCTGACACTGCTTTCTGCCCCTCGTCGCTTAACAGGATAAAGCCCACCTCTCCTAAAGGTGTTCTGGAGGTTCGAGTCCTCCCGAGGGGGCCACCTTCTCTAACGACGCACACTCGTCTTCACGGTATCCCTTATCTTTTTCAACGTGCCGTTAATTGATTTAGACCTACCTGATTCAAGCAATCTCAACAGAGCTTTTTCAAAGTTATCGTAATTCTTATTAAACCTCTGAAAACCTCTGTAGGTTGTTTTGCCTATCTTGCCTTTGGAGGAGCCGTCTCTCGGTTTAGCCCGTTTTCCTTTTCCGATAAGAGTGCCGTATCTGCTCCAATTTGCTGGCAGTGCTTTGGGATAACCTAGAGCAAATTGAGCAATAGTCTCGGGTCTATTCGCTGTAAGCCGATTTGTTTTACGACCAAAACGAATTAAAGCTGCTTGCCTTGCCGCATCTCTTGTGCGGGATAACTTCTCTATTCGGTCAAGCCTATCCTTGGTTCCAAGAGCATCTTTCTGGTCAGAAGGCTTGGAGTATTCCTTATCAGTAACAGTTGCGGTTATTCGGAAAAGACTCTTTAAATCTTGAAGACTAATGACGTTTGAGTTGTAGAGCCGAATCGCTTGATACTTCTCTTCCTGCCTTTGTTTTTTAGACTTCACGATTTCCTCCAATACTTGACCCAAACATCGCGGCGAGCGTGTTTCTTTAAGAGGTCTATCGGTAAAGCTCCTTCTGACAAACTAATTTTTCGTCCATCAATACGTTTTTCGCATAGGTCTTTAATACAAGTTTCGTATTGATGTTTTGCCTCACTCAATTCAACCGTTTCTTGTGAAGGCCATTTGTGGTTTTCCATAAGAGACCTGACTTTTTTAATCGCCTCTTCTGCTTCTACAAATTCAACGAAGTCACTCATACCTTCTTTAAGTTCTTCTTGAATGTTAGAGATAACCTTCTCCATCGCCTCCCAGAATCTTGTCTGCTTATCTAAAAGCTCTTTAATCTTGGTGCTTCGTTCGTGGTTAGCCAGCTTTTGATTACAGTCTTCAATAACTCCATTGAGAGGATTATGTTCGTCAGAGATAGTCACTAGCTGCCGTTGTAGAGTTCTAATGGTTGTTTCGGCTTCTTCGTTCTCTGCTTGACGAGATTTAATTTCTTTCTGAAGGTCTGCGATGTTTTTTCGGACACCATCGTGCTCCTCCTTTAACTCGGTCTGACGAGTCTCGGAGTCCTGCCGAAGCTCCTCTGTCTCTTTTACTTCTTTGGGCGTGAGTCTCATTCCGCACCCTCCCCGAAGTAACGCTTAAACAGTTGTGATTGCGTTGGTGTTTCGGAAACCGCTTTTCTGATAATCGTGCCAGAGTCGTCTTGAGTATCTAGCTTGTAAGTGTTGGGCATTGTTTTACGCATCTGCGAAATAGCCAGCTGAAACTGCGAAAAGCCTCCATCTTTGTGAAAGTGGCTGTTAGTTTCCGCAAGCCATTTTTTGTAACACTTCTTGAAAGTCTCATCTTCCCAGTAGTGCTTTTCCTTTGTTCTTAACGCGGGAATTGCTTCTACGAGAATACCTCTCTCCTCTTCTGTTAGATGTTTTAGATTTATTGGTTTTGCCATTTTTATTCTCCTATGGTCGCTCCTTTGTCGCGAAGGCGACCGCCTTTTCAACGTATTCGTTGAAGTCAATGGTTGTGTCGCGGGTGTGTGTCTTCATCTCAAAAACATTATTCTTGTTGACAAAGAATCCCTTAAACTGCGACGGGGTAACGTAACCATCATCACAAAACCTTATGTATTGCTTTGCGAATGGTTGTGATTTAAAGGTGTTCTTTCTGTATTGACTTGCTTTTTCAATACAGTCTTTCTGCCTTTTTGTAAGTGTCATTTAAGTTCCTCCAATTCCTTTACCGTTTTCAATTTTAGGTAAAGTATCCGTAGCTCCTCATACAGATAGAAATACTCGGGTGCTGTAAAGATTGAGCGAACACACATACATTCATCTTCTCCGCAAATCCTCTTTGAATCACAATCTAGGTCTTCATTACATCTAGCAAATCCATCATAAACAGCGATTTTTATCAGCTGGTCTAGGCTCATTGGTTCAGGATTCTCATCCTCTAGCCAACGGTCTCTAGCCTTTATTTCAGCTTTTTCTATCTCTTCAAACATTTGAATCCGTTTTTACGAGAAAATTTCTCTCGGCCCTCTTATCCCCTAATAAAGTTAAATTTTTCTGTGAAATCGCTTCGCATCGCTTGATAGCCTTTGAAAGCGAATCAGCAATGTCTCTTGATAACTTTTGAGGCAGTATTTCAGGGGGCGTTATTGTCATTATCTTTGCTGATGCTTCTAGGTAGACTTCCTCAACTTCGGAAAGACTTAACTCTCTTCTTATTCTATCCATTAAGTATCTGCGAGCAGCTTTGTGCTTTTCTCTTGTTCCGATACCTTCTATTTTCATTATTCCTTTTTGAACGTATTCTTCAACAAGAAGGTCTCTAGCAACAGTTGCTTTTTCTTTATTCTCAAAGTGCTCTGTAACCTCGCAGTAAAACACTTGTTTCATTAGCGATTTGATGAATGCTCTGTAGCTATCACTCTTTACGATTTTAAAGTTCTTTGATTTCAAGGCCGCACCCCAATCTTTCTGAAGTTGCTTCCATTCCGTGTCATCTATGTTTTTAAAGTCAATAACTCTCGGGGTGGCAGACGAACAGTAAAGCCAGTCAAGTAGCTTCTTTACGGCATCCTCTTTAGTTATTTCCGGTTCATCGGGGTTATTCGGGTCACAGTTGCTAAACAGTTCTCTAGCCATTGAGACCAAAACCTTGGCAAGCACAAAGTATTCTGTTGCCTCTTGGGAATAAGTCTTACCGGCCTTCACAAATTCGTGCGCCTTTGTCATCTTTTCAAAGAAGTCGTAGACCTGTTCATCCTCCTCCCACGGAGAGCCTGTAATAGCCCAGTTAATAAAGTCAGTCTCGGTTGCTGTTAACAGCGCACAGCAGGCCGTAGCGAGCCTCCTGCCGTGTTTGTAGCTCCGAGCCATTGTTATGAGGTCAAGAACGTCTTCTACGTCTGTGAGGTCTTGTAGCTCGCTCCAATCCCCTTTTTCTCGGGACACAAATAAATTTTGGAAAATGGCTTTAACTTCCTCATTCTCAAGAATCTTTTGCGCTTCGGCTCTCTGAATCTTTTTGAGGCTATCGTTAACTATCCCGTAAAGCTCTTGAAGTTCGGCCTTGTCATCCTGACCGATTCGGTTGTGATGAAGTATTCCACCCATACCTTCCCACAAGTAACACAGGTGAAGTTTTGGGTTATCCAACATTCTTTGCGTAATTACGCGAGCTTCTATTTGTAGTTCAATACCGTCATCTTTAAAGGCTTCAGAGTATTCCACCATTCTCTTGTTCAGCCACAATCGCTCAATCTGATTTTCTAAATCATCAAGCTTTGTGTATGTGCTTGACGGGTTTATGTAAGCACGATGGTCATCGCAGTAAGTCACACGTTGAATTTTCTGAATTATCTTCGGAGCTGTAAGAAACTTATGTTTGTAGAATCCAAAAGACTTTTTGAAGCGATGTTTTCCATTGTATCTCCATCCTGAAATTATCACTGGAGACAGCATTACAACCCTCACTCCTTGTTCATAAAGAGCTTCTATTGCTTTATCTGGCTCCTTACAAACTGAATTATGAAGGTCTGTATTACTTGTTGAGCTATCAAAATAAACAGCTATCTCCCTTCCTGCTATTGTGTTTAAAGCATCACAGTATTTGCGAAGTTCCCAGTTGTAATTATGAGGGTCATTCGCTACGTCAGTGTGGAAGTAACAAAATTCGTCATTGTTAATTGCTGCTTCTACTAACTCTTCCCACACTTTCATAGGAGAATTGTAAAGAGTTAGCTTCTGACCTTGTTTAGCAATCCAAGAAGCTGAATTATGTAGAAGTATTTTCTTTCTTATCTGGTCTCTGTCTGAAGCTCTACGCAACAGTGAATAACTCATCTCCTTTGCGTCGGCATCCATCAACAGGAAAACTTTTGATTTATGTAGCTGGTCTAATAGGCATCCGTAATCTCTTGAAACATCCGAATAGTCTCCTTCTTTCCAACCTGCCCACAGACCAACTTCCTCGCTTTCATCAACAATTACTAAATCCACTTCAATGTTGTTTCTATGCCAAAGTGACTTAATACAAATCGCGAGTCTGTCTGCTGTTACGATTACCTCTTTATCAACCTGCCCATTACCCTTTAAGTAACATTGGTATGAAAGTTTTTCAGCTTGAGCAGAGATAATGCTTCGCAAGGCCGAAATGTAGAGAACAGTTGGCTCTCTTCCTAGTTGCTGGCGTAACATTTTCTCAACGTGAGGAACAATAGCCGTGGTCTTTCCTGAACCATAAGGCGAGCGCACCAGACAACCTACATTGTTGCCAGCTTTAACATTACCTCTCATACACTCAATTAAATCGGTTACATCCCAATCTTTTAAGTCGTGGAGGTTTGGGTCTGCGACGGTGTAATCAAATTTCGGAGCCGCCCATCTATCTTGTGTAAGAAACTCTCTTTGATACGTTTTTGCGGCTATTAACTGTTGTTCTAACTTTTCTTTATTTGAGTTAGTTCCAAGTATTGTGTTCTTGCCACCAAGCTTTCCTGCTTCATCGGTGCTCTTGTCAATAATGGCATCAATTACAGCTGCGCCGTTTTGACCCGTCCATTCAGCCGCATACAAAACCTTGTAGTGAGTGTGGTTTCTATTAAGCTCTTGAATCTTGTTATCTGGCTTGTCAAAAGCGCCTTCTTTTGCCATTTGGTCAAGCAAGTCTATTTGATAGCTATCTGCTGTAATCGCATCACCCAAATTACTTGTCACCACTTTTAAGTTGTTGTTATTGGCTACCTTTTCCTCGTAATAAAATTCTTTCTGTAGAAGGTCTGTATCAATTTTTCCTTCACCTACAATTATTAGAGTCCCGTCATCTTGTGTTGCTGGACGCTCTCCCCCTTCTACGGCCTCGTCCAAGACTGCTGGAGGCTGAATCAAATTTAGTTGGGCAGCGTTAAACAGTGACAAATCAATGTCGGGGACTCCGGTGAACAGTTCCTTTAACTCCGACCTTCTCATTGGCTTGTCTAGCTCAACAAACACTCTGAAAGCAAAGTGGTCTGGGTATTTGTCCTTGGAGTATCCCTTATTAGATTGCTGGACTACCTTCCGACAGGAGCTAAATGCCATTGAAGGTAGCCCAGCAAGCCACTCGGTCAGTCTCTGGTCTAGTGGCTTAAAATTGACTCTTGAACCTACCCGATGTCCGTCCACATCTATCTGGATAATGTCCATTAAAGGATTGTGTTCAAAAGTTGGATTTGGCCCAGTAGCTTTTCTTTCAAAAAACTTACCAAGTTCTCTTGTGGGATTTGAGAGCACTAATGACCAAGGGAGGTAATCTTTCTCAACCTCGGCTAGAACTTCGTAAAGTTCATCAAGAGCTTTATCTTCCTCATCTCGCTCAATACATCCCACATAGTCAAAATTCTTAACTGCCTCATCTTTTGACCGAAACTCAACAGTCCCTAGACTATTGATAGTTTTATTTGATTTACGTTGGCCTCTTTTTGTTATTGCTGGCTGAATAATTGTTACGTTCACGAATACAGTTCCTCTGTCTCACTCACGCGAGCCCAGACAACCTGCTTACGGTATTCTCTTTCTAACGCTACAGCATTCCAAAACTTCTCTACCCAATCTTCCTGACTAGATTCAGCTAACATTATGCTTCTCTTGTAAATCTCTGTTAGCTTTGTATGACTCGGTATCAAGCCTAGCTTTTTGTAAATCATCTGTATGCTTCTGGCCCCGTAAGCTCTTTCACCAAATTCTTCTGAAATCTCGGTGGGACTCATTAGAGGATAGAGGTAAACATAATCATTCTGATGAAGTTTCGGTGTCATAAAGCCTTTCTGCCTGCTCCTTTTTCTGGTTGTAAAGTTCTATTGCTTCTTGATACGAGACATAAGTGCCAAAACCAGCTTCCTGCTCAACAGCGTCAATCTCATCAAGCCATTCAGCAAGGTCTTTTGGTCTAACTGGGAAATCATTTTCCAGCTGCTTCATCTTGTCCCAAAGGGAGAAGAAGTGCGTGTCATTTGTTCTATTCATCTTTAACGCTTTAGAAGTAGATAAACGCTGTGAATTTGTTTTATCTACGCTTGGCCTATTAGACCTTTTTTCTTTTTATTGAGTCTCACGAAAAATTTTCGTGACTCTATTTCATTTGATTATTTTATCAAAAATAGAGCCTTTTAGCAAGAAGTTTATTAAACTATTTTTGCGTAACTGGTTGTATTTATTGGAAAAATCTTTTCCTTTATGAGCTTTCTGGTTTACTTATTCAGGCAACGCTGCCAATCTCGGGAGGGCCATTTATGGGAACTTCAATCCACATTTATTTGCTAGGTAGCACGTAACTTTTTCTTGATTCGCGCAACCAGTTTCGGCGCTTACACAAGGCAATAAAAAAGGAGCCGAAGCTCCTTTTAATAGAATTAACTAAAATTTACTCGGATTAAACGTAGTTATCCTTTTCAGCGTTGTATTGCTTACCCGCTTGAATCGCCTTGCGACCAGCAGCTTCAATCGCTGTCTTGTGGATTACTTGCCCGATGTCACTTTCTTTTGTGATAGCAGTTACAGCATTCAAAACATCGTTAAGCAATACTACAAGCTCGCCACCACGAACTTCATACCGCTCGGTCTCATCTTTAAGAGTCTTCGCAGCTTTTTTCTCTGACATACCCGATACATCTGTGGTCGGCTCAAAGAATGGGATGATGCTCGTCCCCACCCTGACAACCACTTCTACTAGCTCGTAGTTAAGTTCTTCTATGTCAACGTGACCTTCTTTAGCAGCAGCACTCATATCCGCTACTACACGCCAGTTCTTTGCTCGCATTGATTTAGGAAGTGGATTAGCCACAACTTTTTCTTCGCCCTCCCAACCATAACGACCTTTAGCGTTATCAATACTCTCCTTGAGGTTGTCCACAATTTGAGCTTTGTATCTGTCAAAAATAGGCGGTAAAACCTTCGGCTCGCCTTTTCCTCTTCCGGCAGAAGCTGGTCTTTCTGCGCGTTTAATGCTTGGTGAAAAACCCATAACGCTCTCCTTTTTAGATAAACCTTTTGCTCTAGGCTTCAGCATCTTATGTCCTCTCTACTATTTCGGCAAGTTTATCTTCATCCACTGACAAGTAATGTGTCACTGTTGTCTGAATGTTGCTATGGCGCAGAATCTTCTGAATGTTGTAGACACTTACATTCTCCGCATTAAGTATTTTAGCGAGTGACCTTCTGCCTGTATGCGAGCTACATCCCTCTAGTCCAGCCCTTGCGTAAATGTGTCCGAACAGTCTTGACATACTACTTGGTGAAAACGGTGTTCCTTTTCTACTAATAAATACGTTTTCATACTCGGTAGAAATCTTACTTCGGTTTAGCACTATGTATGCCTCAAGCGCATCTCTTAACTCTTGATGCGATAGAAACGCTACTCCTCCTTTACCGCCTTTTGTCGCTGCCTTACGCAATGTAACGGTTCGCTTAATAGCTCCATTACCGTCAATAACATCTGATAATTTAAGCTCCGCTATTTCTTTTGCGCGCAGCCCTGCTCTAAATGACATCTGGAGTATCGCTATGTCACGATACGATGTTGTAGAGACGCGCCTGACGCATTCAATTACCGAATTAAACTCCTGTTGACTCAAGGGTTTAGCCTGACCTTCGTGTGTTCGCATAAATAATCTCCTAATGTCATCTTTTGATTAGTTAAATGACATTACCTATTTTCATTTATGCTTTGCTATTCGTCCAATAATCTTTTCTTCTATTCACGACCTTTCTATTGCTATTAAGTATTGGACGTGTTTCAATAGGGGGGATAAAAGACTAACCTTTCTCCAATCAAACAACACACCTTTTCACGTAAAACTTTTTATTTATTTAAAGTTATTTCGGCGCCTTCACTTTTAATTTCCGTATTTGCAGAAGACACAGTTATCCATCAAACGTGCGTCTGTGTTTAAAAATAATTTTGGGGATTTATTCAGGGAATAAGGTCAAGAAATCTTTATTTATGATTTCTCTCTTCCTTCATTTGATGGGACTATTATGCGAGGAAACAGCTTATAATGTAAAGATTTATCAATACCTTTACTGTTAAAAACATTTTATTGCTTTGAAAGAAATTCACCTATTCGGCAGGATAACTTTTACATTTCTTTGATTATTATTTTTCTAAAAATACCTTATCGGTGGGTATGTATTTCTCTTATTATCATATTTTTCGTAGCTGCTTTGCGAACTCACTATTTTCTTTTGCCAAAGCCTTTTTCTTTTCTATCTGCTCTTCTAGGTCTTCTAGAATGTCACAGCGTTTTACGAGACCACCTCCGAACATTTTTAGTGTCGCTCGGTCTAATTGCTGTGTTACCAAATCTAGCTTCAAGAAGATGTCTTCCTCTCTCACCACCAAAGCGCTAATAGTCTTGTCGCTAACGCGAAGTGGAATCTCGTAGTTATCAACCACTACCTTCCAATGCTCAAAGCTCTCGTTTTCTACATTAAGCCTTAAAAAATAGTAATCTCCAGAGCCACCTAGATTCTTACAGAGTAAATCGGTAGCAAGCGCTTGTTGGCTCAAAAGCACCGTCAAAAACAAAGCAAACTTTTTCATCTTTATCACTCCGACACACTTATCTTGATAACGATTTTGAGGTTATCAACCTCATCAAGGTTTAGCGACAACAATACGTTTTCTTTGTCACATTCTTCAACCTCAATAATTTCCTCCGGCTGCTCTTCTGCGAGAGCTACTCCAAAGATTAGTCCCATCGCCAGCTCTTCTAGTGTTGGGATGCTCACTCCTCGACCTGCTTATGGCCGATGTAGTAGCCGTTTTCGTTGTATTCAGGAACTAAATTATCTGCTCTGGTGTAAGTGCCCTTTGTAAGCTTGTCATACTCTTTCTCGGTAGCGAACTTGAAGTAATGCTCCATAATTACGTCGTAGTTCGTTCCTGTAGCTAGTGACAGCTTCTGAATGTTGGCATCACCCTCTTGAAGTCGCTTGGTAATGAAAAATGAGCGTAGCGAGCTTGGAGTGATTCGCTGTGACTGTGGCACACCGTTCTCACAGTTAAATCCACTGTCGGGATACAGTTCATCAAGCTCTTTACACATTCTGCGCCACTGCCCCGCAAAACTTTTTATCGGGTCTCCCTTTTTCCACCCGCCTTTTTTCTTTTCAAACGTGTAGGGATGAGCAAAAACGTATCCATCGGGGTGATACATCTTTCGGTCTTTCTGGAATTTCCGAAGTGCTTCCCAATAAGGAACAGCTGATTTAAGTATCAGAGCTTTGTAATCGTGATTTTTCTCACTGGGCCTATGTAAGGTTGTTATGCCCGTCTTCTTATCGTGAGTGTAGTGACTCCATTTAATCCAAGTATTCGGTGTATTTCCGGTGGGAGGTCTTATTCCACAGTTTGCGAGGATTAAAAGAAATAGATGAAACAAGTATTGATAGTCCCGATAAGTTGTAACCTTCTCTCGCCAAATAACGCCTTCTAGGTCTCTGTATTGTATTTCACCGAGGTAGCTATCATCTTGGTATTTATTCCGAGTCCAAGCCACCATTGTTTCATACTCTTTATCAGTTATTTCGCGTCTTACTCGCTCCTTTAACTGACGTTTAGGGCGTTGTATTTGTGGTATCTGTGAAACAATGTTTTTCTCATAAGCATAACGATAAACGTGCCGAACTACTGTTATTGCTTTAAGCACTAATGATGGGCTTACTGGCCTCCCCTTCTTTATCATTTCAGGGCTTGGATTGTTGAAAATCCATTCACTAATGCCATCTAGCTCTTGCGGAGTCATTGTTGTTACATCTGCTTCGTTAACTCCTCTATCTAATGTTTTGAAGAATGGCAGAATGTATTTTCGGAGAAGAATCTCACTTTGCTTTACTAAAAGAGGAGTCCAATAACCTCTTCCACCTTTTACTTCGTGCTGCGCAGGCAGACCTTTTGCTAACAAATTCTCATTTGCTTCCGCTTTAACTTCAGCTTCATTTATCCAGCGAGTAGCTAATAATCGGAAAGATGTTGGTTCTGATGGGTCTACGTGGCGAGCTTTTTCATAAAACTCTAATGCTAATTTCTCGGCTGCCGCTACTGCTAAACGCTTATTGAAATCTGAACCGTTTTTGTAAGGTATTCCGAGCGACCGTATCATTGGTTTGCGATTGGGATACTTAATTCTCGCAGACCACTTACCTTTATTCGCATTGTCTAATGATTTGTAACCACCGTGTTTGTATTGAACACCGATAGTTACAAATTGATTTACCTTCTCTTTATGTTCCAGTGCTGGCATCCAAAGTATCTCCGAGGTAGCCCTAACTGTTTCAGCTAGATAAGTGTTTTATCCAGTGTAAGGCAAGGGGCCGCAAAAAAGTAGCCCCAAGTATCCATAAATGACATTACGAAGAACAATGAAGTAGCGAAACGGTTCTATCCTGATTTTGCTTGTAAAGAGACCGTTGTGCCGCTGGTAGCCCCGTATGAATAAACCTTTAGGAGCGAAACGAATAATGCCAGTTTATGGGGCCTACAGCACAGTTATCCTTAAGTAGCCCCAATCAAAA
>Ga0213867_1001354_pt1 | contig 10927 bp, 25 predicted proteins | sample PICome_12_FD_160120 | JGI IMG/M metagenome (GOLD analysis project Ga0213867, IMG submission 160120) | Coastal seawater microbial communities near Pivers Island, North Carolina, United States - PICO540 | ecosystem: Environmental > Aquatic > Marine > Coastal | place: USA: North Carolina... | reverse complement strand
TCAAAAGGTGGGGAGTTATACAGGGACAGGAAGTTCAGGTAATGCAGTCACAACAGGGTTTTCTCCTAGATTTGTGATGATAAAGGATTCTACTCAAGGTGGAAATTGGATAATACACAGTAAGCCACCAACGACTACAAACCCATCCACAACACATTTAAGAGCTAATTCAAGTGCAGCAGAAGATCCAGGAACAGGAGAGCAAATAAACTTCGATGCTAACGGATTTACTGTAGTCGGAACGGGTGGAAACGTTAATACAGGTAATGATGTCTACATCTATTTAGCAATAGCATAAACAATGGAAGATTTGAAGATATACGGATTCAACGCAATAGCATTAGCAATATCAATAACAGAGATTAATCCTTATCTTCAGACGATTTCACTTCTGTTAGCAATAGGATATACAATAATATCAATCAGTAAAAAGATAAAATGAATCTACCTAAAAACGGAGTAGCTAAAGAGATACGTCACTATGTAGGGAGTTTATTTATATTCCTATTTGTGATAGGTCTTATAGTAGCTTTAATTCAATTCCCTGTATTAGATACTAACAAGGAGGTTGTAATGATGTTAATAGGTACAATAAGTGCATCTATTGGTATTACAGTAGCAACTATAACAGGGAGTAAACCTGATGATATAAATTCATTAAAACAAAGTTTAGAAAAGAAAGAGCATCAAATAGAGATGCTTGTAGCAGCTAAAGATAATTTAGAAGGTATGGTTATTGATTTGCAAAAGCAGATGTTAGAGAACCAAGACAATATGATGGATAAGATTATATTAAAAGCTGCAATGGATTTTGACGATAAACATAACCCACCTAAAAATAAATAAAAATGGATATACTAATTATTATTATTACTATTTTAATGCTACTTACTGCTATACTAATGGCACTAACGGCTAATGGTTTTTTTAATGACAAAGACCAAGATGGCATTCCTGACCAAATAGAGGAAAAGTTTAACAACCTGAAAGAAGATATTAAAGAAGAAATCAATAAGTTAAAAAAATGAAGTACTTCAGTATTGAAGAATTTGATTCCCCCGACCTTCCTAATAGTGGGGTTAATATGGATAGTGAGTTCCTTGCTAAACTTGAAGTCGCAAGAGAATACGCAGGTATCCCCTTTAAGATATCAAGTGGCTATAGATCGGCAGAGCATAATATCAAGGTTGGGGGAGTTTCAGGGAGCTCCCATACAAAAGGATACGCAGCGGATATTGTCTGTTCCTCTAGCGGTCAAAGATATACCATTATCAAGGCCTTATTTGATGCAGGATTCAATAGAATCGGTATTGCAAGTTCATTCATCCACGTTGACAACGACCCTGACAAAGCCCCAGATGTTATCTGGACTTACTAATACCGTAGGTAATACGTTATGTCTACTCCCAAAAAGAAATTTAAAGATACCAAAGTAGGTCAATTCTTACTCAACAAGATTCCTGATGTAGTCGGTGCTGTTGCAGGCGATACTTTAGCAGGTAATGTTATACAGGCTATTATAGGTGGTTCTGAAATGAGCGATGCTGATAAAGAGGTTGCGTTAGAGAAGTTAAAACTGGAAAGAGCGGAAATAGATGGTACAACTAGACGCTGGGTAGCTGACGCTAGATCAGGTTCTTGGTTAGCCTCGAATGTTCGCCCATTAGTTTTAGTTTTTCTAACTGTTTCTTATGTGGTTGGGTGGTATATGGGATATCCTTTAGATTCAATCACAGGGTTATTATCGATTGTTATTGGAGGATATTTTGGATCTAGAGGTGTGGAGAAAGTATTCGGTAATAAACTCCATACATAATGGCTAAAGGTAACGTATTTGTATATAGGGAAAAGAAAAAGGTTAAGCGACCTAACACCCATAGTAAATCTAAATCTAGCAGTCTAAAGTCCTCCAAAAATTATAAGAAAAAATATAGAGGGCAAGGAAGAAATTAACTATATTTGCATAAACATTGACTATTCACCATAATTCATTGTTTATTTTTGTTTTAATATTTGCATAGGGGGGATTAACATCCCCTCTTTTTTTTTGTCAGTTGTAATATAAATGTTATATTTGCCTGTATGAAAACAATTAATGATAAGCTGGTGGATATTCAGGGGAGACTGAAAGCACCTAAAAATCAGCGTAACAGCTTTGGTAATTATAACTATCGGAGCTGTGAGGACATCCTAGAGGCAGTAAAGCCATTACTTACGGAACACAATCTTACAGTAAATTTAACGGATGAGACAATTCGGTTAGGGGATTTATATTTTGTACAAGCAACTGCTGTAATTTCAGATGGTGAGAAAACTATCCACGTTAAAGCACAAGCTGGTATAAACCCTAATAAGAAAGGTATGGATATCGCTCAATCCTTTGGGGCTTCTAGTAGTTATGCTAGAAAGTATGCTCTTAATGGGTTGTTCTTGATTGACGACACTAAAGATGCAGATGCAACTAATACTCACGATGCTCCAACAAAACTTGTTGAGGATAACAAGGCTTGGTTGCAGAAAGACTCTGTTCAGTTTAACAATGCTAAAAAAGCAATGCAAGAGGGCTTCTCCTTGACTGATATCAGAAAGAAGTATAAAGTAAGTAAAGAAGTAGCTAAATTATTAGAATCTTAATTATGAGTAAAGACAGAAAGTATGTCGGTAACGGCAAGAAAGTTGGAAACTACGATATGATTAACATCTCTATTAAAAAGAGCCAGTTAGAAGGTAATTGGTTTGAGTATAAGGGAGAGCACTATGTTAAGTTAACCGTAGGTAGTTTGAAAGAAACTGATCAGTATGGGAAAACCCATAGCGTATGGATTAACGATTACAAGCCAGATCCTGCAAAAGCTAAAGCTGACAGTAATGTTGAAGAGGTAGATTTACCATTCTAATTAACCTAAAGGGGGGTTCGCAAGTTCCCCCTTTTAATTTTATCATTATGAGTAAAAAGAAGAAAGTTAAATATGTTAATATAGATTTAAAGATGGAAGGACTTACGAATAACGAACTTATGGTTTACTCCCATATAAAATCATTGTGTAGAGGTGTTAAGCCTTATTGCTTTGCGAGTAGTAATTCATTATCAGAAACGCTAAATGTAAGCGAGAGAACTCTCTATAGAATTCTTAATGATTTGGAGAAGAAAAACTTAATTAAACGTGAGACTAAAGCATCTGGTAGAGGTCACGGTAAATTTAGAACTATTAGAGTCCTTACAACTGCCAAAACGGCAGATATATAATAGTAATATATTATGTATAGTTATATATAATATTATATATAGTACTATATGCTAAATAAAACTATATGTTAAATAAACTATATGCTTGATAAACTAAACGAATATGGTATAGTATTACCAGCCACTAACAAGAAAGAAGTCAAGGTAAAATGTCCTAACTGTGTTAAGATAGGAAAGACCCACTACAATGATAAATGTTTGGCTGTAAATATTGATAAGGGAGTATTTCTTTGTCATAAATGTGGGTATAAAGGCAATTTAAAACCAAACAGAACAATGGAAGAACAAAAGATTTACAAGCTCCCAAATCCAAGTTTACTACAACCAATTAACAAGAAAGGTAAAGAGTTCTTAAATTCTAGAGGTATTACAGATGATGTAATACGAAACAATAGACTTCAAACTACAAGAAATGGAGATCTAATTGTATTTCCTTACTATCGAGATGGAGAAATAGTAAACTACAAAACAAGAGGTATCGATGGTAAATTCTTTACGCAATCTAAAGATGCAGAGCCAATTATATATAACTACGATGGTGTAGTTAACAAGACTCCAATAGTTATCTGTGAGGGGGAGATAGACTCTTTGTCTTGGGAGGTAGCTGGTGTCCATACCCACACATCTGTTAATATGGGAGCTCCCAATACAGCAGATAAGAACATCTCAAAGAAGTTAGAATGTATTGATAATTGTTATAACGTATTTGAATCAGCTAAATGTGTATATATAGCAGTTGATAACGATGATAACGGTAGGTATTTAGAAAAAGAACTAATTAGACGTATTGGAGTAGAGAAATGTAAATTAGTCGATTTTAGCCCTTTTAAGGATGCTAATGAGGTATTACTCCAAGAAGGTAAAGAAAGTCTCTTAAAACGGCTAGAAATGGCTGAAATGCCTAAAGTGGAGGGTATCTTTTCGCTAGATGATGTTAGGGAGGATCTTCTAGATGGTTTCCATAACGGTCAAGATATGGGTACAACTACCTATATCCCACAGGTAGATGCTGCTTGGACTTGGAGAAATGGTGAGGTTAATGTTTGGACAGGTTATCAGAATGAGGGTAAGAGTTTATTTTTGAATCAATTGTGTGTTATAAAGGCTGCTAAAGACAATTACAAGTTTGCTATTTTCTCCCCAGAGAATATGCCGATGACTGACTTCTATAATGATTTAATAGAGATGTATATTGGAAAGTCTACTAATCCAAAGTACCCTAACCAGATGTCTATAGATGAATTTAAAAAGGGTATGGAATTTACTAAAAAACACTTTTACTTGATATATCCTAATAAGCATTTTTTACTAGACACTATATTTGATAGAGCAAAACACCTTGTTAGATCTAGAGGTATCAACAGTTTAATAATAGATCCTTATAACACAGTCCACCATAAGATAATGAACGGTGAGAGGGAAGATTTATATATATCACGTTTTATGGCGGAGCTTAAAAGATTCGCTATAGACAACAATGTATCTGTTCATCTAGTAGCCCACCAAGTTACTCCAAGAAGAGATGATACTGGTAGATATCCAAAACCAGATGTTAACTATGTTAAGGGAGGGAGTGAGTTCGCAAACAAATGTGATAACCTGCTTTATGTATGGAGACCTAATAGGGCGATTGACTTTTCAGATAAATCCGTTATCTTTGGTTCACAGAAGATTAAGAAACAGAAATTAGTAGGATATCCGCAGGATGTAAATAATATTGAATTCAACATAAAGGAACAGCGTTATTACTTTAATAACGTAACCCCTTTAAAGGAAATAGATGAAGAACGAACAAATAAGTTTATCACTCCCATTATTCATAACGAATCGGAGCAATAAAAGAAAATGGTTAACTTTAAACAATTATCGTAATTGGCATTACCAAGTTAGTAATGATATTAAACGTAGATTTAAAAGTGAAGTATTTGACGAATTGAATTTTACAATCAAGGGTAAGGTAAAGATAGAGTACTTTTACTTTGCTCCTGATAAAAGAACAAGAGACCTAATGAATGTAATATCGGTAATAGATAAGTTTTTTCAGGATGCTATGGTTGAGAGAGGCTGTATTGAGTCTGATGATTTATCTACTGTTGTGGAGGTTAATTCTTGTTATATGGGGATTGATAAACAAGACCCTAGATTAGATGTAATGATAACTAAATTATAATATGTATTTACAAATTTTCCCCATTTATGGGTTTAGCGTAGGGTTTAATTACTGGAATTCTACAATGGATGATATAGAGTCTGATGAGACAGAACATCTGTTTCAATTTTTTATAGGGATAATAGGAATATCATTTCACGTTTGGAGGTAAGAGTAATCGACATATTAGCTGAAAAGCATAACGATTGGATTAATATGGCTAAATCATTTGGAGTCTCTCCAGAGGATGCTAACGAATTAGTTCAGCAAATGTATATCAGGATTACAGATTATGTTGGAAACGCTAAAAAGATACTCTATAATGATACCGAAGTAAATACTTATTATGTTTATGTGACGCTCCGTAATTTATATTTATCTAAACACCATTCTGGTAAAAAGAATACTATTTATTTGGAGGAGCAAAAGGATATAGATATTATGTTGCTCCCAGAAAGTGTGGAGGAGCAGAAGAGAAACTTTGATAAGATATTCGATAAAATAGATCGTATAACTGAAGATTGGTATTGGTATGATAAGAAGATATTCAATATACATTTCTATAATCAAATGAGTATGAGAAAGATATCTAGGGAGACTAAAATAAGTTTAAGTTCAATTTTTAATACATTAAGTAATGGCAAGAAGAAAATCAGAGAGGGTGCGATTGAAGAATATAGGAAGTACCTTAAATCCAAAACAAAAGACTAAATCAACAGGTTTAGGGGATACGGTAGAGAAAGTATTCAAAGCTGTAGGAATAGATAAGGCGGTGAAGTTTATAGCTGGGGAGGACTGTGGGTGCTCGGAGAGACGTGAGATTCTAAACAAGGCTTTTCCTTATCAGAAACCAGAATGTTTAAATGAGAAGGAATATAACTTCCTATCAAAGTTCTTTGAGACTAGACATCCTCAAATAAAACCAAATGAGCAGGAGGCTCTTCTAGATGTTTACAACAGGGTGTTTAAAGATAACGCAGAGATGACTTCTTGTGGGAGTTGTTTCTTGAATAATGTATATAAGAAGCTAGAGAGGGTTTATAAAGAGTACGATAATGAGCGATAGTTTAAAGAAATGGGTTGAGATGCAAAACGATAGATGGACAATGGATTCTACCTTTGACCATAAAAAGAAAGACCCAATCGTAGAAATGGTTATAAGTAAGATGCGAGAGCGTAGTGCTAAAGGAATAGAAAAGTATGGGACTACACTCCAAGATTCCCCTGATGGGTTCTACAAGTGGATTCAACACGCTCAAGAGGAGGCTATGGATTTTATACTGTATCTAGAGAAGATTAAGAATTTAAACAAGTGATAGAGCTCCACATAGACCAGAATATAATCGAGTACTCAAGGAAACTGATTCGTAATAATAATTTCGGTAAGAGAGGTTTTTACGATGGTTCTCCAAGAAAGCAATTTATTGGAGTTGTATCAGAGAATGTAGTTAGAAAACATTTAGGTTTTCCTCCATTAATACCAAATGGATTTGATGGGGGTTACGATATTGAGTGGAATGGGTACAAGGTAGATATAAAGTCTATGGAGAGAAGAGTAGATCCAAAACCATACTACGTTAATAATTTTGTAGATGTTCAACGGAATCATAAAGCAGATGCTTTTATGTTTTGTTCTGTGAATACTAGGACTAAAAATCTATGGGTGTGTGGTTGGATTACTAAAGAAGATTTTATGGAACAGGCTACCCTTTATAAGAAGGGAGAATACAGAACTAGAGCTGATGGTACTTCATTTGAACTTGATGCTGATAACTGGGAGATTCAGAACAATAGATTACATAGTATATAACAAATGAAAGAATCGGAGTTATTTAAAATGAAACACGACATTAAAATCACACAACAAGCTCTTGTCGTAGCTTTAGAAAAAATAAAAAGACTAGAGGATGCCACTTTTGAAACCAAAGAAGTACGAGACAAATAAAGACTTTACCAGAAGATGTATGGGGAATGCAAAGATGGGAGCTGAATACAAAGACAGAGACCAAAGATTTGCAGTTTGCCAAACCATCTGGAAAGAACAATTTACTCCAAAAAAGTAAATTTTATTTGTCAGTTCAAAAATTGTTATATCTTTGTTGAAAAGATAGACAATGAAAATATTCAAGTTAATCCTTTTCAAGCCCCAAAACCTTACTATCTTTCTAGGGATATTTATATTATTCGTAGTTGACTTTATCTTAAATGTTCTAGTAACACCGTTCGCTTTCTGTATAGAATATATAGAAAGGGCAATAAAGTTTATGTTAAATCAAATACAATGATTATGGGAAGAACAAAAGATTTATTAGAAGAGCTCAACCACGAAGATAATGCTGTTGAGTTTTATGCGAGGCTTCGTCTACTGAAGGAATGCCAAGAGGACTTAATTGATCCTGAAGTATCTCCAGAGATGAAGAAGATAATCCTTAAAACAATATTAGTTTGAATACAATCACAACACTTGATGGTAAGTTCTGGAACAAGCAAGAGCTATTAGATAATATGATGGATGATGATTTCTATTATGGATATCTTGGGAGTAATGTATTGTCTAGCTCTAGCTGTTCCAAACTACTAGATTCACCAAAGAAGTATCAAGACAGTCTAAATCAAAGATCAGGTGAGGTTCAAGCATTAAGGGATGGATGGTTATTCCATTGTAAGATACTAGAGCCTGAAAAATGGAAAGACTTACACTTTGTAGATGTTGCTAGTAAGAACAGTAAGGTTTACAAGGAAGCATTATCTACCCACGATAAGGTTTACACGATGAAGGAGAGATGGAATGCTGAAGATTTATCGGAGGTAGTTCTAGGGAATTCAAAATGTAATGATATATTGAGAGGAGCTAGAACAGAAGTTCCTGCTGTGGGAGAAATATTTGATATACCATTCAGGGCTAAAGCTGATGTTTTAGGAGGTGATTACATTGTGGATTTAAAAACCACATCAGGAGATCTCCAGAAGTTTAAATGGAGTGCACAAAAGTGGAACTATGATATGCAGATGTATATCTATTGCACTTTGTTTGATATATCTTATAAGAATTTTACTTTTGTTGTAGTAGATAAGTTTAGTAAGGGTCTTGGTATATTTGAATGCAGTAAGGATTTTTATCAATCTGGTAAACATAAAACATTACAAGCGGTAAGAATTTATAGAGATTTCTTCATAGAGAAAAAGAAAAAAGTAAAAGAATTTTATTTATACGATGTACTTTAGTAAGAAAGAATGTTATGATGATACCTACCTTTCGTTGTGTTTGGGATTGCTTGGAGAGGATGAGGTAGGTCATCTTCTTAATTACTACAGAGACATAGAACACTACGAATGCTGTAGTGGGATAGCACAAGCATATAAAGATTATAGAAAAAAAGATTATGAATTTGATAGAGGAGATAGCAGTTAACAAACAAACAAAGAAGATAGCATCAACGATAGTAAATAACTATTTTGGTTTATCGATAAACAGAAAAAATAGACAGCGTAGATATATATTGGCTAGATCTATATTTTACAAGCTATTGAGAGACAATACAAAAATGTCTTTTCAGGAGATAGCTAACACATTCAATAAGAACCACGCAACGGTTCTCCATTCAATAAAACAGTTGGAAGGATATATGGAATATGATTCTTCATTGAGAATAGATTACATTAACATAAACCGTATGTTTTTAGATTCTGTAGATAAGATACTCACAGAGAGATTTGTTGATGCAGAAAATGATAGTCCACAATACATTGAACTTCTTGTTAGTTTTAATGAGCTTAAAAACAAGTATGATAAACTCAAGGAGATACATAATGTTTTAGTTGTAGACAGCGAGAAGATAAACGAGAAGTACAAGAAGTTAAAAGAGTTCTCTGATGCTAGAGAAAGTTACTATGAGAGAAACGGATATGTAGTTGGCTAATGGAGGAAAAGAAACCAAAGAAATTAGATGGGAGAAGGAACAATGGAGCTGTAAAGGGAGTCTACAGAGGTCAAGGTCGACCTAGAAAGATTCAGGAGAAGGAAACTAATGCACTCACTTTAAAGGCTCTTAAAAAGGCTTTTGGTAGTGAAGAGAAGGCTTGGGTGTTTATAGCCGAGAAAGCCTCTGAAGGGAACTTTAATTACGTTAAGATGCTATGGGAGTATCGGTATGGGAAACCTAAAGAACAGCAGGAACTCAATGTGAATACGAATGTGAATATTCCTGTTGTAGACTTTGGTAAGCCTAAAGTGGTAGATGTAGATCACGAAGAGATAAAAGATGCTTACTCCAAGACAAAGAGGGGTGTTAATAAGGATAATGAAGTATGAGTAGAAAAGGGAAGCTGTCTATATTAAGAAGGAGACGTAAATGGAGGACTAATTCAAAAGATGAGCAAAAGAGAAACAAGGTGATAGAAGATATTTATAATAGTAAAAGATAATGGCGAATAGGAAAAAGATAATCGGTCAAGGTAGAGAGATGCCTTACGATTTTTGGAACTATAGAGTGAATCCAATATTAGGATATTATGTTAAACCAGAAGTAACCCCTAGAAAAAATGCATAAAAGAAAAATGTATAAGCTCCCTAAAAAAATATTTGATGGAATTTATGAGATAGGAGATTTTTTTATTCACAGGGAAATAGAATATATGAAATATAGGAAGTGGAATAAGGAAGTTTGGGTCATCTATAAGGACAACAATAAAATAGCAACAAAACAAACTTTGAAGGAAGCTAAATTATATATAAACAATATTTAATAAAATGGCGAACAAAATAGATTTAAACCCAAAGTACCAAGCCTTATTTAATGCAGATAGCAGATACTTTGTTATCACAGGAGGTAGAGGTTCTGGGAAATCTTTTGCCGTTAATACATTTTTAGTTCTACTTACCTACGAAGAAAACACCAAAACACTATTCACTCGTTATACAATGAGTTCAGCCTCTATGAGTATTATCCCAGAATTTAGGGAGAAACTAGAGCTTATGGGAATAGAGAACCAGTTTGAAATAACCAAGACTGAAATAACCAATAAACTTAATGGGAGCTCCATATATTTTAGTGGGATAAAAACAGCATCTGGAGACCAAACTGCAAAGCTTAAGTCTATACAAGGGATAAACACCTTTGTATTGGACGAAGCAGAGGAGCTAATGGACGAACTGTCTTTCGATAAGATAGACTACTCTATCCGTAGTAAAACCTCTAAAAACCGCTGTATATTGATTCTGAACCCTACTACAAAAGAACATTGGATATACCAAAGGTTCTTCCAGAACAGATCTATACCTGATGGATTTAATGGGACTAGAGAAGGAGTAACCTACATCCATACAACTTATCAGGATAACATAGACCACCTTTCTAAATCCTTTGTGAATCAAATAGAGCGAATGAAGGAACGTAGACCAGAGAAGTACCACCACCAAATAATGGGAGGATGGCTACAACGAGCAGAGGGTGTTATATTCAAACATTGGCAGGTCGGTGAGTTCAATAGGGATATAGATTCAATATACGGTCTTGACTTTGGATTCTCCA
>Ga0213867_1001352_pt1 | contig 10932 bp, 8 predicted proteins | sample PICome_12_FD_160120 | JGI IMG/M metagenome (GOLD analysis project Ga0213867, IMG submission 160120) | Coastal seawater microbial communities near Pivers Island, North Carolina, United States - PICO540 | ecosystem: Environmental > Aquatic > Marine > Coastal | place: USA: North Carolina | collected... | reverse complement strand
CACCGGTTCCGTGGCGCAGTTGCTTGATTTCAGCGTAGGCATCGCTGTGCCAAAAGGCTTTGGCTTGCTCGATCGAAGGCCATTGGTGAATCACAATGCGCTTTCCCGACCAGTCGCCTTCGAGGGCGTGTTGCTCGCCGCCCAGCACCAGATAGTCGCCGCCGTACTCGGCGACTAGCGCTGGAACCGCCTGAGCATAGGCACCAAATTTCTCGCCGTCTGAAATGGCTGCTTCTACAATGATGTAGGCCGGCATGCCGCCTCCTTTGTCATTATTGATGGCGGTAGATTAAGACTATAGCACTCGGGGAGCCCCGTTGGCTCAGAGGCCGAGAACGCCCGGATTGATGATGCCATCAGGGTCTAGTTTTGACTTTAGCGCGGTCACGATCTCTGCGTTGGCATCGGCTAAGCCGTCGCGATAATGGTAGGCGCGGCCCAGTTGAAAATGCGATGTCCCCAACTCGGAGAACATCGCAGTCATCTCGGACTTGATGGTGTTGACCGCGTCCCAGGCACCCGGGACCGCTTCGAACCGGTTGAGTCGGGCGAGGTGATCATCCTCTAAGCTGTGTTCGTGAAGTTCGTTGAGCGCATCGGGCCAGAAGAACACGGGCTCGATCAAGGTTATTTGCTGGCTAACCGTTGTGATGAGATAGCCGGTCTCGATCGAATACTCGCTCATTGCTTCATTGTGCTTTTCGAATAGCGCTTCGATTGCGTCGAGGGTCGCTTTGGCATCGGAATGGGGCACCAGTGCGTGAACTGGTAACCAGCGCTCACCTTCGGCGCCGACCATATTGTTGACCGGACCGAAGGGGTTAGCGGCGAGAATTCTCGGGATGCTATCCGGCAGCTCTCGTCCTTGATGTTCCCGGCTGATTTGATCGATGCGCTCTTTCTGGAAGGCTGCTTCGGCCTCTGTGCGTCCTTCGCTGACCGTGGAAAACGACCAGGCCACATCGTCCATGAAGCGACGGCCCGCCAGTGCGACTTTGGCACCGCTGACAATTTTATCTTTTAGGGTCTCACCTGCTTTGATGACCCCCGATAGCTGACTGACATCCGCAGCAAGGCTTGCGCGCTTCATCCGCTGTGCCTGGAGATAGGGGTCGAAACCAAAACACTCACTCGCGAGACTCTGTCTCGAGATTTCGGCCATCGCCGACATCATGCTGTGTCCGTCGGGGAAGGCGTAGGCGGCAAACGCTTTCGCTTTCGGCGCGCTGATCAGCGGTAATGTCACCGTAGCCTTGATGCCAAGAGCGCCGCAGTCACCCACAAATAAGCCGGTGAGATCGGGGCCGAAATGGCGCGAAAAGGGTTTGGCATTCTTTTGCGCTGCACTGCCGGTTTCTATGAAGTCGCCAGTTCCCGTAACGACACCGAGGCTCAATACCGAATCGCCCGCCGCACCGTGGTAGCCACTACCCCAGAACACCGCGTTTTGTGACATGCCGCCGCCGATGGTGGCGAAGCGCCCCGAGAGTGAGCCCCAAAAGGGCGTTCTCAGGCCGTGGGGTGTTAATGCTTCAAATAGAGCCGACCATGTCATCCCGGCCTCTACCGTGACAAAGGCATTTTCAATGTCTAGGGCCACGATTTTATTCATGCAGGTCATATCGAGTAATAACCCACCTTCCTCGTCTGCAAGGTATCCCGAGGTGTAACTCATGCCACCCCCCCGGGCGACTAGAGGTGTATTCGAACTTCTGCAGAGTCGAACCAAGTGCTGGAGTTCTTCAATACAGGTCGGCTTGACCACTGCTTTGGCTGGCGCCCCTGCACCAAACACATCCTGCGAGTACAGGCTGATCAGCTCCGGTTCAGTAGAGACTATGTCGGAAGACAGTTCAGATAGTAGTTTGTCGATACTTACGGTCATGTATCGTTTCCTTACCAGGGCAAGAAACCCCAAATGAAGAACAAAGGGTAGCAGTCGCTCGGCGATATCCCCAGGCGCGTTCGGTAGCAACGATAGGCCAACAGCGCTGCCAAACCCAAGCCAAATCCCAATCAACCAGTGGTTCGGTGCCAGCTGCCATCCCGCGACTCTTGCGATGACCATAGGGCCAAACGCGGCACCGAGGGCCACCCAGGCGAACAGGACCCGGGCAAAAATTTGAGCCGGCAAATACAGGGCGATTAGAGTCGAGATAAGTACCACTGCGGCCACCGCGATGCGGCTGATCAACAACTGGCGGTTCGGGTAGCGCTTTCCAAATCCGAGGTCATGTGAGAGGACACTCGCGCTGACTAGCAGTTGGCTATCAGCAGTCGACATGATCGCCGAAATCACCGCTGCCACCAGCAGGCCTGCAATCAGGGTGGGTAGTACCGAGTCGGCCAAAGCAAAGAAGACCTGCTCGGTATTGGCGAGCTCGGGTACAAGCAGTGCGCCGGCAAGTCCCAAGAAAGCCATGCCAAACCAGACAATGACATACCAGACCGCTGTGATCGCTGTTGCTTGGCGACGCGCTGTCTCGTCGCGTAATGCCATGAATCGAATGATGAGATGAGGTTGGCCAAAGGTGGAAATACCGGTACTGAGACCGCCGACAACCACGCCGATAACGGCCAGACCCGCGGCATTGCCGGTAATGCTGAGCTGTGCTGGCGATGCCACCTGTTGATAGTTAGACCAGAACTCGGCGAAGCCACCCAGTTCGAGCAAGGTCGCTATTGGTAGTAGCGCCGACGCGAACAGCATCACTGTGCCTTGAATCGCATCGGTGAGGCTGACCGCCCAGAAGCCACCCAGCCATGTGTAAATCATCACGATCAGCGCACCGGTCAATATCGCCTCGGTGCTCGGAAGCCCGAACGCGCCAGAGAAGGCAGTCCCTGCCCCTTGGAATTGTGCGGCGATATAAAACACAAAGGAAAACAGAATGACGAAGGCAATCGATCGCGTCAGATGCTCACGGCTTTTGCCGTCAACATCTAAGGCCGCCAAGTCGGTCAGGGTTAGTAGATTCTGTTCTCGGCTCGCTGTCTGCACGGGTTTTGCCAGGTATAACCAGGCAATCATCATTCCCGCGAGTGCGCCAAGGACTAGCCAAATTACCGAGATGCCAATGACGAAGGCGGCGCCGCTTAAGCCTAATAGCGTCCAAGCTGAGCAGGCGCTGGCACTGTAAGACACGGCTGCGACGTAGGGGCCGAGCTGTCGATCACCGAGGAAAAAGTCGGCATTTGACTGAGTTTTACGCGATGCCCACAGCCCAATAGCAATGAGAAAAAGCTTGTAGCCGATCAGCGTGATCAGTATCACTGTCTCGTTTTCCACCTTGCCCCCGTCTTGATATCACCTGCATTTTAATGGCGCTGAGCCAGTTGCCCTCGCAACTGCTTTACTATCAATGCCCTTGAGAGACTGATCAAGCGGCATCATGCTGTCAATAGTTATAAAATTATATGATTAGCGGTATTATGGTCTGGTCATTTTCGGGGGGGATTGGCAATGTCGGAACGGGGCTTCAGCGAAGTCGTCATGGTGACGGCGGTACCAGATCAACTGAGAGCGTTTTACGAGGCACTGGGTTGGCAAGCCGAAGACCACGAATTCAGTCCAGACGCACTTAGCTATTGGGATCTTGCAGACGTCACAGGTAGTGAATGTGTATTGCAGGCGCCTGATGCAGATTGCAGGGTAAGGTTATTGCCGGTGCCTGATACCGTACCGCTGTCCCGACCTCTGAGCACAGAGTTGATCGTTCCCTGTGGCCTGTTTGATATCAATATGCGCACGATCGACAGTGAGCGCAGCACGCATTTTATTCAGGAGCACGGCTGGCGACCGCTGACGCCTCCCATCCCCTGGCAATTTGGCGATAACGCGGTCAAAGAATTTCTTGCCGTTCAGGCCGATGGCATCGTGCTCGTGATTGTTGAACGGGTCAGCCCGCCGCTACCCGGGCCGCCTATGGATCATATGAGCCATGTCTTTAACTCAACGCAGTTGGTGCTGGACCACGACGAGAGTCTTGCCTGCCTTGAAGCGCTGGGATTTATCAAGTTTGCGGAATTTACCGGCCCCTTACCGGGCGAGGGACCGAAGGTGCTCGATCTATTGGATCGTCCCGGCGATGAGGGCGATATCCGCCTGACCATCAGTCAGCCAGCAGGTTTGCTCGATGGTGCTATCGAGTTGATATCAACTCTCAATATTCGGGTGACACCGATTCTGGAGAATGGTCAGGGCAAGCGAGGCTTGGCCGCGCTTCGAATTCCCTGTGACGATATTGAGAGCCGCTACAACAAACTGGCTAGTGGCGACTGGAGTCACATTATCAATAAGCCGCTGGCGAATCGTTCTATCGATGGCGCTGATCAGCTCTGCTATGCGGTGGTGACTCCGGGTGGTGCTCGTCTCGACTTCTTTGCGGGTTAGGTTACTACCGCCGTGTTGAAGTCCTTATTATTTATCTGGGTACTGTCGGCTCATCCCGAGGCAGCGGCGCAAGCCTATGTTGATGCCTTTGATTACCGAGTCGGTGATACCGGCACTGTCAGCAAAACCGTAGCGGAGGCTCTCGGTCATGAAAGCCTGGCGGGCGCAGGCTATCTAACCATCTATCCGCCGAGTGGTCCGCAGGTAGGTATTCGTTGGATAGCCTCGGGTGCGTCGGAGTATCAGCCTATGCGCAGGCTTGGGTGGAGCGCCATTGAGGTGATGGTTCAGGATCCTGATGGTCTGGTGCCTACCCTAGACCCCAATCATTTTTCGATATTGGCGGAGCCTGCTTATCTGACTGCCAAGCAAAACGTGCGCGCATCGCAGGTCTTGGGGCCTTCCGATGAGCTCTTGTACCTGACTCATATCAAGGACACATCGACCTCATTTCTGAACACTCCGCCTAGCGAATCGGCTGTCGGTCATCCTTTTATCATGGTGGCGGGGACGCGCGATCTTGCCGCGACGCTCGACTTTTTTACCGACACCTTTGCTAATCCAGTGACGCCACCGATCCCTTTCAAGATCGAGGTGTTGTCGGAGGTCTATGGTCTTGAGACAGGGCACTTACACGACCTCGCGCTGGTCCGGTTTGAAGATAATTTTGGTCTTGAGCTCGATCAGTATCCGGCTGCGGCTGAGGGTATTCCTGCGAACCTTAGTCGGGAGGGAGGTACGGTACTCGTGACCGCTAGTTTGGATCCGGATCGGCTGAAGCGACCCCTGAACTGGATAGCGATCCATACTGATGATGCCGGCAATGTCATAGGTGGGGTGATCAAGTTGCCCTCTGGAACAGCGCTCGAGGTGATTTTTGACTAGGCATCGACTGCTGAGCACAGCTGACCCTTGTCTCTCCGGATGCTTTGACGCAGACAAGCGGAGTGCTACGCGATGAGTCTGACGCTAGTTGATAAGCTCTGGAGTATGCACGAGGTGCATCGATTGTCCGAGCGCCGCTCATTGTTGTACATCGATCGTATCTTTTTGCATGAGCGAACCGGTAGCGTTGCGCTGCGTGAGCTCGAGGCAAAGCAGCGCAAGGTGCGACTACCCAGTCACGCGTTCTGCACGATGGATCATATTGTCGATACCACCCCCGGGCGATCAGACCGAACCCTGATGCCCAGTGGGCAGGATTTTATTGTTGCGACGCGCTCGGCTGCGCAGGAGGCATCGATTCGTTTATTCGATATCGACGACCCCGATCAAGGCATCGTTCACGTGCTCTCGCCAGAGCTTGGTATCGCGCTGCCGGGATCAACCTTGATTTGTCCCGACAGTCATACGTGCACGCTCGGCGGCGTTGGGGCTCTCGCTTGGGGGGTCGGATCGACGGAGACCGAGCACGCACTCGCTACCAGCACGTTAAGGGTCGAGCGACCGCAAAATTATCGCGTCAGCTTGGATGGGGAACTGCCGGTCGGGGTGACGGCAAAAGATCTGATTCTCTATGTGATTCGAGAGCTGTCAGCCTCAGGAGGACAGGGGTATGCCATCGAGTTTGCCGGCTCAGCAGTTGAGAGCCTGTCGGTCGAGGGCAGGTTGACGCTCTGTAATATGGCTACCGAATTGTCGGCGTTTACCGGGATTATCGCCCCTGATCAAAAGGTGTTCGATTATTTTCGCGACCGTGATTTTGCGCCTTCAGGCCCCACTTGGGAGTTAGCCCAAGCTCATTGGCAGGATCTGAAAAGTGATCCAGACGCGGTCTTTGATCGAGAGATGGCGCTCGACGTAAGTCAGATCGGTCCACAGATTAGCTGGGGCACAAGCCCTCAGCACACCATTGATGCGAGCGGAGTGATTCCCACACCGGCAGATGCGCCGTCAGGTCTGCAGCACTCGAGTTGGGCGAAGGCTCAAGCCTATATGCAAATAAGGCCCGGAACTCGTCTCGAGGATTACCCGATTGACGCCGCGTTCCTGGGATCCTGCACCAACAGTCGACTTTCCGATCTCCGGCTAGCTGCAGACTATCTCCGACACTCCGGGGCTCGAGTGGCACCCTCGGTCAAGGCGCTTTGTGTTCCCGGCAGTGGCAGGGTGAAGAGAGCTGCCGAGGCGGAGGGAATCGATGAAGTTTTTCGTGAAGCTGGCTTCGAGTGGCGTGAGCCTGGCTGCTCGCTTTGCTTTTTCGCCGGGGGTGAGCGGTTTGCCGAAGGGGCTCGGGTAATTTCTACCACCAACCGCAACTTTGAGGGGCGTCAGGGACTTGGGGTCAGAACACACCTGGCGAGTCCATTGAGTGTGGTTGCCAGCGCCTGTGCTGGCTACTTGACCTCGGTGGGGTCGCAAGCGTGAAGGTTTTCAACGAGCATGTAGGCGTGGCTATGCCACTACCTGAGGACAATATTAATACCGACGTGATTATCCCGTCGCGAGAAATGCGCACGGTCTCTAAGTCGGGATTAGCTGACGGCCTGTTTGCTCCCTGGCGTTATCTCGATCCCGATTCCCGAGAGGAAAATCCCAGTTTTGCGATGAATAAAGCGGCCTATCGCGATGCCTCGATTCTGATTGCGGGCAAAAACTTTGGCTGTGGTTCATCGCGGGAGCATGCAGTGTGGGCACTGATGGAGGCGGGCTTCAAGGTTGTTATTGCCGAGTCGTTCGCGACCATTTTCTATAATAACGCGCTCCGAAATGGTCTTTTGGCGATCGCTTTAGATCGGCGCCTGATTGATGCGTTGGCGGCTCCGGTGAGAGACAGTGGTGCTGTTGATGTTTTATCGGTAAACCTCACCGACCAGACAATCTCGGCCGGCGCTATGGTGGTTCGATTCGAGATCGATCCCGATGCCAAGGAGATGTTGCTAGAGGGGATGGATGAAATTTCGCTGACTCAGCGCAATGCGTTGTTGATCGAAGCGTTTGAGCGAAGCGATCGTGAGAATCGGCCGTGGATCTACCTCAATGACTAATTGTCTGTTGCGATAATGCCCTCAGACACCAGTCGCTGACAGTCCTCCTCGCTATAGCCAAGCTCTGTGAGTATGTGTTGGCTGTGCTCACCCGCGCCCGGCAACCGTCCAGACGTCGCTACTCGGGTATTGTCAAACTGAATCGGAAGCGTTGGCAGCTTTGCATTCAGCCCCGCTTGATCACCATCGACCAAGACCGTTTCATCGAGTCCCCCCGAGGCATTCAGATGCGGGTCGTCAAAGAGGTTGGATGGGCTATTGATCGGTGCGAACGGCAACCCAGCTCGCTCCAATCGTTCGCAGAGCTGATCCATGGGGATGACTTCGAACATTGACCTGATGTCGGGCAGTAGGCGCTCACGCGCGGCTACCCGATCAGCGTTGGTCTCTAGCCCCGGGTCGTTGCACCAATCGGGGCGCTCGAATTCCTTACAGAAGCGCTGCCAAAGTTGATCGCTGACAATCCCTACAAACACTTGCTCGCCAGATGTCAACGTGAAGATGTCGTAGACCGCCCAAGCAGATTGACGTACAGACATCGGTGGCGGCGCCTGGCCGCTGACCACCTGTTGTGCCATGTGCTGCCCCACCAAATACGCGGTGGTCTCAAAGAGGGCGCTGGTCACCTGCTTGCCTAGGCCGGTATGGTGACGTTCTTCAACCGCGGCCAGAATACCGATAACGCCAAACATGCCACCGGTGATATCGATGACTGATGAGCCTGCCCGAAGCGGCTGACCCGGTGGGCCTGTCATGTAGGCCAGACCACCCATCATCTGAGTCACCTCATCGAGTGCAACACGATTCTCATAAGGGCCTGACAAAAACCCTTTGAGCGAGCAGTAGATGAGCCTCGGGTTCTCTTGGTGCAGGTTCTCGAAGTCCAAGCCCAGCTTTGCCATGGTGCCCTGACGAAAATTCTCAACGACAATATCGGCGCCATTGATTAGTTGCTTGGCAATACCCAGACCTTTGGGGCTCTTTAGATCGATTTGCAAAGATCGCTTGTTGCGATTAAACATCGCGAAATATCCGGCGCCCGACCCTTTCAGCTTGCGGGTCTTATCACCGCCAATAGGCTCAACTTTGGTGACATCGGCTCCGAGACCCGCGAGAATGGCGCCAACGGTCGGGCCCATCACCATATGGGTAAACTCAATGACCTTTAGCCCGGTTAGGGGGCCCCCACGTGACTGCTCTTCGGCAGGTTTACGCATCGTCGTACCGCTCTTGCATATTTGATATTATGTTATGTCAATAAGGCATTTGGCGTCTATGAGGCAATTCGACAAACATGACGATTAATCAACGGATACTGCTTCGCTCCACCCCAAGCGGACTGCCAACGCCTGATGACTTTCAGTCTGATGAGGTGCCATTCGCTCCGCTTTCGGACAATCAAGTGCGGTGCCAGACCGAGACTATTTCGCTCGATCCCTATATTCGCTCGGTGCTCGCGGGTAATCACATGGGACACGGCATTGGCCCGGGTGACTTGGTTCCAGGGGAAACGGTATCGATCGTCATCGAGAGCGAGGATCCAGATTGGCCGGTTGGCACGCGGGTGCGAGCGCCGGGGGGTTGGCAGACCTACAGCAGTCACGAGCCTGCGGAGCTAGCGAGGTTACCTGAGGGCCTAACGCAGTCATCGCTTGTTCTATCCACTTTGGGTATGCCTGGACTGACTGCCTTTGCTGGAATGCATCGCCTCGCTGAAGTGACAGCCGGTGATACGGTTGTAATTCCTGCCGCGGTAGGTGGTGTTGGCGCGATGGCCGCTCAGCTTGCGCGCTTGTCAGGCGCTCGAACCATTGCGATCACATCGGGCGAGGTCAAGCGGCGAATCGCTCTCGATCATTTGCGCTACGACCATTGTATCGATCGCAAAAAAGACGATGTCGATGCGGCACTCGCAGAACTGGCGCCCGATGGTGTCTCCGTGTACCTCGATCTGGTGGGTGATCCCTTATTAACCCAGGTGAGTCAGCAACTAGCGATTGGCGGACGCGTAATTTTGTGCGGCTTGATTGGCGACTACAGTGGACAGGTTAAGACCTTAGGTCCTCCGCCAGGCTTGTGGATTTTCAAGCGAGCGACCGTCAAGGGCCTGGTGGTTTACGATTTTGAACATGAGCGCAGCAGCTTTGAGCGAGAATTTACACCGCTGGTAGAGCAGGGAAAGATTGTCGGTAACGAGGAAGTACATCGTGGACTGGCCTCTGCACCCGAGGCGTTTTGCCGCCTCATGCGGGGTGACAACACCGGTAAGGTGATTGTGACTTTGAACGACTAGGACGAGTGGGAACGATCAGCAGTGACACAAGTTTGCATCAGTGAAGTCGGGCTGCGAGATGGCCTACAAAGCATCAGCACCATCATGCCAACCGACCACAAGGTCAGGTGGATCGAGCTCGAGCATGCCGCGGGTGTTCGTGAAATCGAGGTGGGCTCTTTTGTATCGCCAAAGCTATTACCGCAGATGGCAGATACCGCCGAGGTGGTAAAGCGCGTATCCCACCTTAACGATTTGACGGTTGCCGTCTTGATTCCAAATCTTCGCGGTTGTGAGGCCGCTATCGAGGCGGGTGCTGACAAGATTTCGATTCCACTGTCGGTGAGTGAGACCCATAGCGTCAAGAATGTCCGACGCGACCATGCTGCGATGATCGAGGAGATCGCTGCCTGCTTGCGGTTGGTCGAGTCGGTGGAGGCGGCAGTTCGACCGCAGTTCGAAGTGGGCTTGTCGACAGCGTTTGGCTGTACGATCGAGGGGCAGATCGATGAATCCAAAGTCATTAATCTGGCGCGTATCGTGCTGGACTTAGGCGTGGCCGAGGTAGGGTTATCCGACACCACCGGCATGGGTAATCCGGTACAGCTCGAGCGTTTGGTCACCGGTATCTGGGCGGCTTGTGGTAGCGATCGTTTGACTGGTGTGCATTTGCACAACACCCGAGGCCAAGGTCTGGCTAACGTGTTGAAAGCGGTTGAGCTTGGGATAACTACGATTGATAGTTCTCTTGGTGGCCTCGGAGGCTGTCCATTCGCCCCAGGTGCTAGCGGTAATATCGTGACCGAAGATCTGGTCTTCCTGCTGGAGTCCATGGGCTATGACACGGGTATCGACATCGATCGCCTAATTTCAGTGCGTAAAGAGGTGGCCGGATTGCTGAGTAATGAGGAGTGGTTTGGTTTTCTGTCGGATGCGGGCTTACCGTTGGGGTGGGCCAAGTAATAGTCGAATAGGTGGCAGTTATGACGGATGAATCTTTACGTTCGATCGCAGTTCGAAATCCTCGCTCTGGCGATGTCGATTATCACGTTGCTTGTCTGTCGGCAGAGGCGGTGTCATCGCGAGTCGATGCCCTGAAGCAGAATCAATCGGCCTGGCAGGATCTCGGCGCCAAAGGCAGAGCAGCAGTGCTTTATCGCTTCGCAGCGGCGCTTGCATCGGAATCGGATAGCCTGTCAGAGCAACTCGCCATCGACACGGGTCGCAAAACCTTTGCGCAGTTCGAGGTCTTTAAGTCGATTGACCTGGTCCGGCATTGG
>Ga0213867_1001350_pt1 | contig 10939 bp, 10 predicted proteins | sample PICome_12_FD_160120 | JGI IMG/M metagenome (GOLD analysis project Ga0213867, IMG submission 160120) | Coastal seawater microbial communities near Pivers Island, North Carolina, United States - PICO540 | ecosystem: Environmental > Aquatic > Marine > Coastal | place: USA: North Carolina... | reverse complement strand
GAACTGTATGGTTTCATCATATTTTTGTTCGTTTCACACAAGAGTTCTCAGTTCTCAGAGTTCAGAGTGTGCTTTTCTGCTTTTCACACTTGATCGGCTATTTAGCTTGAAAGAAGTTATCATTAAGTGGAAGTGATACTGATTCTGATTCTGATGACTGCCATCGATGAAAAATCAATTAGAAGTATTTCAGCGTCGTAGGATGGTTGATGTCCGAAAGTTAAATATCCCCGTATGCGTAGCACGGTGGTACTACTGAGTCGAAGCTTAGCGGTGCGTTGAAAATCTTTTGATATTCGAATGATGGATCGGGCAACATCATAGTAAGAGTGTGCAATGTAGTTGGAATTTTGTATGTTATTGGTACACACGTGGTAACAAAACACAAAACAATAATTTGAGTTTGAAACCCCTTTTCGTGAACTTACATATTATTATAAATGAAATATCCCTTGTACAGAATTGTGAATAGGTATGGTTTCGACTTCGATGGTGAGCACAAGATTCACTGTGTGTTTGAATACCGCAGCGCCCTGCTTAGTGTTTCCATCCCAGTTCAGGAGTAGTTTCTTTGCTGGATTCGCCCGACTCGATACATTGCTAATCGATTATTAAATGTTCTTTGGTGTCCAAACGAAAGGATGTAGGCTGATGGTCTATCACCATTAGTCTTTTTAATGTCATGATATTCAAAGTGTGATAAATAATAATACCGGTACTATTACATTATTGGTAGGATTAGTTCACTTGCTGTCTGATTCAAATTTCCAATTCTACTTTAATAATATGCTTAACATCATTAGATGTCACAATCTCTGATACGATTCTCTCTGGTTGCTACAACCAGTAGCTCTTACATCAACGACTCGTACATTTCAAATTTCAACTCCTAATTTCCTAATCCCCCTTCAAAGCGATATATAGTTACAAAATGATTCACATGGATGAAAACAGCCCGTGTGGCGCAATGGTAGCGCGCGACCCTCCTAAGGTCGAGGCTGTGGGTTCGATCCCCATCATGGGCGTTTTTGCTTCGAAAACGCGTATTTCGAAATCACGAACTAGTAGCGTTTTGCTGCACTCTCCATTCCATTTTTATGTTTTCTGTAGAATATTTCGAAAAATTTTTTAAAAACGGAAGAAGTATTATCTTTGCTACGGAGTCATCCTTCACAGTTTATCAGCATCACCATACACCATACTTCGCGAAACGCATTTTACGAAACTCTTTTGATCCTATTTGAAAACGAAGCATTAAAAGACTTTAGGTGAAGCGATTGAAAATGGAAACAAATGTACCGTTCCTTATACTAGCCCGTGCAATTCTTCTGGCAACTAGCGCGCTATCGTTTCAATTACAACCATTTATTCCTGCGAGAAAATGTAAACCGTTGTATTACAGTGAGCGTGATCACGAACCTACACCTAGGGACGAACCTAAATCAGATCCATCTACACCATTCTTGAATTCAATTAAAAAAATTATTGGTCATAATGATGGTTCCTTGCAGAGTGATGAGGAATCCTGTTTACAAGAAAGCAGAGCCACTTTGGATAATTTCGGTGATATTATGACGACTCCGTTGAGCGATCGACAGAGTACTTTTTTGGGCAGTAAGAACAACGGGGATTACTCAATGATGTCTAATGATTCATCATCACCATCATCGCAGTCAGTCGATAGTAATGAACAGCAGTATTCTACAGGGCTCATCACATCTGTTGATGGTGGTTCATTAAATGATAGATTCGTCGTCGACCCTCCGTTATTGCCGATGGATCGAGTCTTGCTCACAGCAAATGGAAATCTTCAAAGGATAATTAGTAGTTATTACGACGCTCCTGTAATCGTTTCGGTGAAAAGATGCACCGAGAGAATATCTCTCCTAGAAGCTCCAGAAGAAGACGAACTAGTAGGTATATGCAGTCAGAATCAATCACTGTCTTCGTGTAGTTCACCTGGGATTTGGGATAGATCGGTCGATCTACAGATATTCGGTAAAACATTTTGTACGGCAACTTCTGAAATTACTGTAAATGTTCCGGAATGCGCTGACTTAGTGAGAGGAGGAAAGGTGGGACTTGGTCAACTTTTTCGGTGAGATTCGTGTTGTTATTTCAATTGAATATGTTTAATTGAGAATGTATGTATGCGAATACATTTCTTCTCCTGATGATTGAGTAATGTTTCTTTATATCATTCCTTAGGTATTTAGACAAGTTACCTACGTTTAAACTTTTGAACGCTGGTCGAGTTAAGGAAACGGGTGGTATATGGAGATTATATGAACTGAGCAGCGACGAACTGACATGTACTATTTTTGAGGAATACAACCCTGACATTTGGCAACTTAAGAAATGAATATACGACAGAGATTTCTGCATTAGCTTATCAACCCATCAAAAGTTTATCCAGTTACTTATCTAGCATCTTTCACTACTTAGCGGTATATATGAGAACGTCATGTACACATGATTCGTAGAGTAAACGATCAGTTCATCGACTCATCCAGGAACCGCCCGGGTACTTTTCCAGATTCTGTTCAGTTCACTCAATGGTATGTACGAGAATGTGGTATACATTACTCATGGAGTGAACGATAAGCGACGAGAAATTTAAACGTACAGAACAAATATTAGGGAGCCTGATGTGCGGAGAAAGATCTGAACGCTTGGATCTTTCAACTCCTCCGGTACAGAATAGTCCTCAGCTTTCCGAAATGCCGCAAGATGGACTACTAGTTTACAAGATTTGTGTATGCATTGGCAATTATTGTGAAACCTATGACAATTTTGCGTGAGCATAGTGTTGGAAATTTCAGATAAACCAACTCTCAAACTGCGCAAAGAATTTAATTACTTCGAAGTACTTATTAACACGCTATATTCGTCATGAAAACTGGTACTTGTTGTCGATTATGAGATGTACACCTCCGTGTGTAGCAGTATGCTTTACGTTAGGTTGCAAATATCAATGAATTGACTTGATTCCAAAACACCTTCCCCGTCGAAACAACGCCCCTCTTCTTGAAATCGAACATACAACTTCGTCATACTACTGGATATGGAAATATCAAAGAAGAATTATTTGCATCTTATCTTCTCCCTACCGATATACCCTGAAAATGTAGCGATAGTGGATTTACATTATATATTAATTTTCTAGAGATTATCTTCAAGATGTCCACAACGCAACAATATAGGAGAGTCCGATCAATCCAGCGATTAGCGGTATCTGGATTGTATTAATTTTAGCTTCTTCCTCTTCGGACATATAAGTTTGGTCATTCAATTCGTAATTCAACCAGTTCATTGCGAAGAACGCGGCACCCCAAATGATTCCGACGACAGGCATCATATTCAACATCTTGCGTTCCGCATTGTATTCTTTTAAATCTGTACCGGCCAAAGTAGCTATTGATCCGTTCTCACGAACCTCATCACCCCACTGTGAAATACCTCCCCCGCCGTAAAAATTATCAATACTATTTCCCTCGTCGTTTACATTTCTACCTTTTAAGGGTCGTACATCCTCATCAAACTTAATTGTTTTACCGAACACTCCGTCGACTGCCGCAGAACTACTTGTGATAATACTGCTAGTTCTTACAAAGCTCGGAGCTGTTCTTGATACTGATACCAATATTTGTTGATCGTTAATCGGAGCATCATTTATCACGGCATCAGGGAAAACCGATAGCGTTTGAAAGGTCGTCGGCTGTCGTTGTTTGACATGTCTGCTCGAAGATTCGAAGCATGATACAAACCCGACTTGCACCGAAAATACAAAACTTATTAATTTCGATTTCATATTTTTATCTTTGTCGTGTAATCACTCCCTTCTCGTCTGTGGCTTCACTTGTTGAAAATAGTACCAGTACATCAAACTTTATTACTATCACACTTTGATCTTGTGGCGGTTGAGGATCCATGTCGCTTGCTGACATCACTGGAGGTTACTTCCACGTGTAAAGATTTACTTCCAGTAGAGCTAAACAGCTAAAAGCTCGTTAAGGTAAATATAGAAATTTGAAATTTCGAAGACTGTCATCATAAATAATACTTCGAAGTATCTGAGAGAGAAGACGATTATGAGGACCAAGTCTCAAGCTCAAATTGTTGTTTATTGAAGATCTTTTATTCGATCCGGTACATATACCGCATTTTATTTATGATAAGTAATTATCGATAAGAAGGAGTTATTACACTTGATGTTCAGATAGTCTCACGAAGGCCTTTTTTTGGAGTTTTGATTTTGATAATTTACGAGCGCAGAACTGGAAAGAACGAACTAGATTTGTCATCTGAGTTGGGATTGAAATTTGTTTATATAATTTCCTACTTTTAGGCATTAGTCCCAGCCCTGCGAATTCATTACTATTTTTGAGCTCCTAAACAATTACTTGACGCAATACCTCAACATTTGTTTAAATACGTTTTTGAATAGATTGGTATGAGGCTATCAAATCATTTTTACATTGTATTGAAAAAGACAAAACAACAGATCAAAAATAGCTTTATTTCGCATTCTTTACAACATCCTTGACGAAATCAAAACTTGAATCTTCCTTCTTTTTCTGAGGCACGTCCAAATGGAAATAATGGCCTGCACCTCCATTTAGCATTACCTGAGAATTTTTCATCTGTGGCTGCGTCGTGATAGGATACCCAGTTGGAACTTGATAATACATCATATTTGAGTTCATAGGTATTTGTGCCGCAGGTACAGCTTTGGGATATGCAGCAGTAGGATCGATCGCAATATTAGCAGAAGTAGCACCAGGTCCTGGCGCAGATAAACTCAACAATGGATCAAAAGTTTTGCTATCGGGAATGGGAGATTTTGGAGCAGAACTTTCTCCGTTTAGGTGACTAGAGGTTTGAGATGAAGGTTCATTCATGAACGAAAACCCACTCTTCTTTGCTTCACTTTCCTTCTTAGGTTGGATATTAGAATCCGTTAGATTCATTTCAGCAAATAAGTCCGTTGTACTGTTCGATTCCTCCTTCGGCTTTGAGCTTGTCAACGACTTCTCGGTCAACCCGCCGAAAAGATTGTCATTGGGTTTCTCCGACGTATTCGCACCATTTGCATCATCCAAAGATCCCATCAGATCCTGTTCGGCAATATTTTTAACAGCCTTTTCCGGCGAGTCGAATTCCAAAAGATTCACTTCTTTTTGCGGCTGTGGTTGTGGTTGTGGTTTTGATTTTGGCTTGCTCGAAGCAACAGATAAACCAAACAATTTCATGACTTTAGTCGCGGGCTCGCGCACGGCAATCTTTGAATGGTGAACAAATGGTTCAATCTCGCCTCTACATTCGAAGAAAAATGCTTTGTACGAATCGCCAATTTCTCCGGAAAGAGATACAAGCATATGTATAACATGCAACGCTTTTCCCTACCAGAAGAGCATTTTTTAAGAGAATATTACTTCGACGAGACAACATACATCAACTTACCTTTACTTGCCAAATAGAATCGTCATCGAGAAGATCCAATAGAGGGGTAGATACATGATTAACATCTAACCCTTCCACAAGTTCCTCAAACTGGGCCATTTTCGATTCATCAGGAACAGCGTAAAAACCAGTCGCAGGGCAAAGCTCTCCAATCAAGTATTTTTCATAACTTCCGTCTGATTGAGCCTGCGACTGGGTACTTACTACTGCATCTTGCTCAGGGGCTGACGTAAGTACACCGGTCGACGCCGCTATACTAGTTTTCACCTGAGCCTTGCTCCAACTTCCCATAGAATCAGTCGGTGGTCTCACCGCATTGGCTCCGCGATTCGACGCCATCGTCCATTGCCCTCCAGTAGAAGCAGCTAATTGGGTCCGACCTGGTGGATTAGCGGACCAAGTAGATCCATTTGAGGCGGCAGACTGATTCCCATAGTTAGTACCAAAGCCTCCACTGTTTGATCCTGGATAAGCACTACCGGCACTGGAAGTGTGCGAATTTGGTCGATAACTGCCAATATGGTTTTGAGGTTGATGTGCAGGAGCATTTTTTGCCAATGGGTCCTTAATCATTCCAACAACTGCAGATCCCAAGTCTGAAGCGAATTTAGATACCTTATTTAACATTTCTTTTCCATCGTTACCGCTTTCCAACCTTGGATCAGGATGGCTTCCAAATCCTTGCATCACTCCAGGACCACTTGCACCAGGATAAGCATTACCAGGAGGAGGAGGAGGAGCACCATGATGCATGCCACCTCCACCGCCTCCAATACCCTGCATATGTAAACCAGTCGGTTGCGGCTTCTCATGCTCCTTATACAACGAATCGAGCGCCTCCTGACACACAGTACGAACCCTAGTATAAATCTCATCACCTCGAATTGGATCCGGCGGACCACGGTAATTCAAATGATCCTTTATAATACCCATGGCAGTTGGATCAACCGTAAGTGACCTTTGAAAGTACGGCGGGTGTACAGCAGCGAGCTTCGCAATCAGCTTCAAACATTTGTATTTCACGTTATGGTTCTTATTCTGAAGTCGTTGGATCAGCCATCCTGCCGTATCCTTCGCAGCATTCGGATTCGACGATACATTCCTCGAGAGATCGACGTAGAGATATCCCGGTGTTGGTGCATCTGTGCTTTCAGTCGCACGAGATAACGCTGCACGATCCATAGTTTATATATGTGAATGTATGGTACTCTTAACAAACAATATACCGGAGCGTTAATTAAAACTTGTCTCGTTCGATTTGAATGAAATGAAATGAAATGAATTCTCAGTCTCGAAATCGAAGATATCAAGTTCCTTTGTAGGATGGGAGGGGGTGTAAAAGTGACACTGAAACAGGAGTGTGCAATGGATAATATAGATAGAACGATGTAGATGTTAGATGTTTACAAGTTCCTTTTATGGTATAGACTCGTATGTGACCGTCGTCTCCTGTGTTGTGTGTCTGTGTGTGTGATATGTGATATGGTTTTTAGGTTTTTCCAATGCTTTCGGAGACGGATTTGAATGTTTTGTTTTGTCACAAGAGAGAGAGACTGCGTGGTTCAATGCTGCACGTTCGAGTAGGGGGGAACGAGTTACGAGTGTAGTATACGACTCGTGTAAATGCTACGCGGCGCATCCACCGGCAGTAACGGTAGACTGCTGTCTGCTGTATCAAAGAGGAAGATGGATAGAGATACGAGAACAGAGAGGGGTTGTGTTCTCACTCGATGTACTTTACAACGAGAATGGAGAGAAAAACGAAAGGACGGAAAGAATATAATATGTGATATGTGATATGATTGTACAGGTAAAAAGAATTTAGGTAGAAAGTTCAGTGTATTTGAATATATACTGATTAGTCAAGAGAGAACGTTTCAAATAAAGAGCGAATAACGGATGAAACTCGTTGGAATTTGGAGTGTACCGAAAATAAATCAAAAACAGAGAGTAATGTACAACAAAAACATTGGAGTAGACGTCTATATGTTCACGAATCATAGGTTGGACATTGATATTGCTCATGTATTACTGGTGAACGATAGCGGGGTCATTTGTCCTGAACTGGTCCATATAAGCAAAGAATTATCGTTATCGACATGTCGATATAAAACTGTACCAAAACGAAGTAACTTTAAGAAAAGGAAAAATTTGTAGGGTAGGAACTTGTAAGAACAAAATGGTTGAAGGTCCAGGAGCAACGAGAAATGGCAAGAAAATTGCCTCTGCATTTGATCGAGTGGGTCGAGGAGGCAACGTACAGATGGTCAAACAGTGCTTGAGTATTACAAGTAAAGAGAGTAGCTCGTTCCATTCTATACATGACAAACTTGTGGGTCTGGTATATAAACAGGTTTTCAGTGTTGGCAAAGAAGTGTTCATTATATTTGAGCGACATTCCATGCAATCTGAGAGTGATGATACAAATTCTTGCAAAGATATTGCACTAAGGTTACATTTTGGTATGAATGGAACGCTTGTCTGTGCCAGTAATGAACGAGTATTGAATTCAAAACTTCCACCATGGAAAAGAGATCATCGTTCAGCAGAGGGGTCATCCATTACGAGATTGGAATTTTGTCCAATTTCCAATAATATGGGGCTTGGAAAAGAGACATCCATGATAATTGAGAGTAGATCAACTTCTGTAAGTCTTGTACCAGCAAAAATTGCCCGTTCGAAGTTCTTGCGATTGTCAACATTTGATGCTTGTGGTCCATGTTTTGATCAAAGCGCTGTCGTCGATAGAATACTTGAGAAAGCAGTACGAATGAATATTTCGGACGCACTACTGAATCAGGATATTTACCCAGGAGTTGGAAATATTATCAAGATTGAAGGGCTTCACAGAGCATCAATTGACCCTCGAGATCAAGTTTGTTTGATTCCAAAAGATTTGATTTCAAAAGTTGTGGATGAGTGCAGAAGCTTTAGTATGAATTGGTTACAATATGGAAAAGCAGGCGAGAAGAAAGTCTACAATCGCACTGAATGTGGTTCTTGTGGTGGAGATATATCAATGCAGAAGGTGGGAGGACATAGTGGTGGTTTATCCAGAGTAACCTTTTGGTGTAAAGATTGCCAACCATCAATTACAGCTGAATATGAACCTAATGTTCATCGACCAAAAAGAAAAATCGATTCGAGCTCCTTTGTAGTACTATCTTGTCCACAACATGGAATGACAAATATCAAATTAAGACGCGTTCGTAAGGAGAAGAATAGAGATAGATTATTTGCAATATGCTCTGCTCCTCAATGTCCATATTTCAAGTGGGCAGACCAGCACTTACCTTTTTGCAAGTGTGGTGAAAAAGTAATTATGCGAATATCGAAAACATCAAATAGTGGTGGTAAATGGTTTCTGTGCTGTTCACGCAATGGTATCAAGGGAAATAACACGATTTCGCCTAAGCTTGGTTGCGATTACTTTAGTTGGGTTACAGGCCCGCAAAAACTTCCTTTTGGAAAACTTCTTACGCCATTGCTTTGAATTTTTTTCATAGTTCTACAGTGAGTTATCTTAGAAATCTCTCCCAACGTGTTGTATTCTCGTAAGTGTAAAGATAGATGATACTTTGTCATTTTAGTAAGAAAAAAATGATGACGGCAGTCTTTACATTAGTATAACTACATAAGTGCAGTCGTCAATAGATTCGTTGAGACAAACGAGTGTGACGAGCATAACTTCTAGATATGCAGTATGAAAAACTAATTATAAGCTTGTTTAAACAATTAAAGATTTAATACAAGATTTAGCTCATCTAGTGATACCTCAATATCTCCCATCCCTACAAGCGTTCGTGCATTCTCAGTCGAATATTCGATTTCTGGTTCGGGAAACGCGAAATTTGCTTTTACTTCCAATTTTATTTTGTTATTAGGTCGATCCAATGGAATCATCCATTTTCCAGTAAATCCTTCAACAACATTTATTGGTGATAGCCTTTCTGTGCGAAAACCAAGACGTGCATATGCTCTTCGAGTGCTCATATCTACTGCTGCTTTGAAACGAAGCCTTGTCACAAGGTCTTCCATTACACCTTCGATATACGATCATTAGATACAATCACATTAAAGCAGCCTTTTCTTATTCAGTTAACTTACCAACACTCAGTAACCACGTTTTGCTCATTTGCAATTCTCGCCCTGCTAAAGTAAGTCGTCCTCCAATCAACGGTTCTTCCCATCTTCATGCATTGACGGTCAGTAAAATCAAGGATTTAAGCGATAAAGTTTTGTTTGAGCAGTCCACTTACCCAGACTTAAACTGCCAGATTCCTAGTCCCATATTGAAGTCAGCGCCCAGTGTCAGAATAGTCTTCAACGGTCGTAACGTCTTTCTAACTTTTATTATGGTTTGTGGTTCTGCCCTCAATTGCAATCTGGGCAAACCTCCACCCATCAACCAATCCATAAATCCTACAGCAACAATAACCTCGTTGATGACATATACGTAATGCAAGAAACAAGACATGCAAAAATAAACGACTTACCTTGGTTTGAAATGTCCTCATGATAATCCCTTCTGCTATTCTCTCTCGACGGAGATTTCGTTCTACCCCCTGCCCTCGCACCAGACCGCCTACGTCTTCTTTTACGATTGCTCGGATAATACGAACCTTGTGCACGAGGAGGATAAAATTCCGTCTCGTTCGGTACAGCTTCATCCTGACCAATCGGTGCGGACGATTCATCTCCTCCTCGAGGAGGACCAAAGTCAAACATATCCCATTCTCGACCACTTCCATACCAACTCAACCTGCCGTCCTCCTCATCGTCGACATATTCATCATCGGCATCAAATCGTCTGCCTCCTCCGAACTTGGACGAGAAGGAATCGCATGATGGCGGATTACTCCGTCTGTTAGAACGGTTGCCACTCACATTCCTACTGTTACCACCACTGCTCCCCTCCGCCGTGTTGTCTCCCGGCAACAAGCATATCATGCCAAGCATGAGGCTTAAATTACGAACTCTTACTTTTCGCATCGAGGTTTTCTCCTGTGTTCATCAAAAATGTTATCATCTATAGCTAGCTCTCGCTCTCTCTTACTCGTAGCATCCGATAGAAGAGTCAGTAGGTGTTGGTCAGTTGTAAATTTTGAGAAGAGCAAGCGAGGTGGCAAACTTCATCGATTGGCTCAATGCTTTTTTATCATATCACATCCACATCTCTCGTCTGCCGTGATCGCTCTCCTCTCTCCTCACTCCTCACACAGTTTTTCAGATTTTCATCTCACATACTCGTACAACATACAAAAGAGGGAATCGTCGTCAAAATAAAAAGTGTCAAGGAAGGCTAATTTAGTTCAAAGAGATTTGTAAGCACAAAATGGGGCGCTACGGCGCTACCCGTACATACTCGTACATGTACGTCACACCGCCTTTCGTATCTGACGAAGCGAAAGCAATGGCGACGATGATGGTAGGCACTTTATCTCTCTCTCTCTCTCTCAAAATATCTTCTTGATGT
>Ga0213867_1001349_pt1 | contig 10946 bp, 14 predicted proteins | sample PICome_12_FD_160120 | JGI IMG/M metagenome (GOLD analysis project Ga0213867, IMG submission 160120) | Coastal seawater microbial communities near Pivers Island, North Carolina, United States - PICO540 | ecosystem: Environmental > Aquatic > Marine > Coastal | place: USA: North Carolina... | reverse complement strand
GTAACCATTTGTCGAGCCAAATTAGTCACCTGTTGTAAATCATTACTTGCTCCTGTAGTAATTTCAGGATTACCGAAAACAACCTGTTCCGCAGCTCGGCCACCTAATGTAGTAATAATTCGAGCTAAAAGCTCTGAGCGTGATAATAAATTTTGATCTTCTTCTGGCGTAAACCACGTTAAACCTTTCGCAGCGCCTCGTGGAACTAAAGTAATTTTTTCTACTTCATCATGAGATTTTAAAACTGACCCAGTAACTGCATGACCAACTTCATGATAAGCAATTAATCGTTTATTTTTTGTATCTTCCATCGGTGTACCAGCAATACCACCAATAATTCGATCTGCTGCCTCATTAACTTCATTTCGGGTAATCAAAGGTTTCTTATAACGTGTTGCCAAAATAGCAGCTTCATTTAATAAATTTGCTAAGTCAGCACCAGAGAAACCAGGAGTACGATTTGCTAATTGAATTAATGAAACATCATCACTTAACGGCTTATTACGACCATGAACTTTTAGAATTGCAGCTCGACCTAGTCGATCTGGTAAATTTACAGTTACTTGACGATCAAATCGACCAGGACGTAATAAAGCTGAATCTAAAATGTCAACACGGTTTGTTGCACCAATTACAATTACACCTTTGTTCTCTTTAAATCCATCCATTTCTGTTAGTAGCTGGTTTAAAGTTTGTTCACGCTCATCATTACCACCACCAACGCCAGCACCACGTTCTCGACCAACAGCATCAATTTCATCAATAAACACAATACAAGGAGCGTTTTCAGAAGCTTTTTTAAACAAGTCTCGAACACGTGCTGCACCAATACCAATAAACATTTCCACGAATTCTGAACCAGCAACATTAAAGAATGGTACATCCGCTTCATTTGCAATTGCTTTTGCTAAAAGTGTCTTACCAGTTCCAGGAGGTCCTACTAATAAGATACCTTTTGGTATTTTTGCACCAACAACAGTATATTTATCTGGTTGTTTTAAGAATGATACAACTTCTTCAAATTCCGATTTTGCTTCGTCAATACCGGCAATATCTTTAAACATAACGCCAGTATCGGGGCGACGTTGGAAACGTGCAGGAGATTTACCTAAACTCATCGGTCCTTGACCCATACCACCAGGTAAATTTTCAGAGTTTTGGAATAAAAAGATTAAGCCTGCGATAAAGGCAATTGGAATTAGTAAATTACTAATTGTATCAACCACAAAATTAGACTCTTCACTTGCGTGTGCATCAAAATCAATATTATATTCTTTTAATTTAACAATTAATTGTGAGGCACCTGCAGGAATTTCTACACGAATCGTTTGTGGTCGATTACCTAATTCTGGACTCGAAGCTTCAACGATAGCATTACGGCTATTGTCATATAAATCAACGCGCTTAATCCAACCCATATCTAAATAATCTAAGAAACGGCCATAAGTCATTGTTGAACTAGCAACTTTGGGTGTATTAGTTGTAGTCGTTGAATTTTGCCAAAATTGTAAGTTTTCGGCACCAAAATCAGTATTACTGATACCTAAGAGTATTCCACTTAAAAGTGCAATAGCAATTAAGATATTACGAATGATATTTTTCCACATATTTAATTTCGTTTTATTAATTAATTTTTTAAAATTCTTCTTGCTAATAATGTAACATTTTTAATTTATTTTAAACAACCAAATAATTCAAAATTTTATGGTTAAATAATATTTAATAACATAAAATATATAGAAAATAATATCTATCTAAATCTTATATTATGGCTATCAATCGTAATTCAAAAGTTCGAATTTTACGTAAAGAATCTTATTGGTATAACGAAATAGGGACAGTGGCAACAGTTGATAAAAGTGGTATTCGTTACCCAGCACTTGTTCGATTTGAAAAAGTAAATTATAGTGGCGTGAATACAAATAACTTTGCGCTGGATGAATTAGTTGAAGTTGTAGAAGACTAGAATAAAAAATATAATATAAAAAAAGAAAAATATATCAGAGTTCAATACTAGTATATTTTTCTTTTTTATTGTAAAATTTGGTATAGCTAACATAAGGGCCTATCGTCTAACGGATTAGGACAGAAACCTTCTAAGTTTCCAATGTAGGTTCGATTCCTACTAGGCTCATAAAAATTTTAGACAGATAACTATTTCAATATTCGAATTTTTAATACGATTTAATTTTAGAATTATAGTATAATATTATTTTAGTAAGTATATTAGACTCACAAAAAACATTAAAGAATTGAAAATATATAGATAACTATATAATATATAAACTTTCGTTCGGGAAATTTGATAAATATTATTATTATTTCTAACTTAAGGTAACTTTCTAACATAGAGTTGATTCTATAAGTTTTCAAATCTAAGGTTAAAAGCAATTCTAGTTTAATTCTTGTGCTAACTCTTTAGTTAATCTTACTATTTGTAATTATTATTTTAAAAAATACGGAATTAAAAATGACACCTTCATTAGCAAATTTTATCTCTAGTTTATTAGCAGGTGGTTTAGTTGTTGCAGCAATTGCGATTGCGTTAATTATTATTAGTAAAAGTGATCGTGTAACTCGTTCATAAAGAAATAACAACTAAATTTTATATTTGTAATAATCAGTATTTGTAACAAATATTATATGATTAGATATTAAAGAAATATCTACCTAAAAATTCTCGGTTTCAATTTTGTAAAAATTTTTTTCAGAACTTATGTTTAAAAAATCATTATTAGCTTGTGGTCTAGCGTTATCTTTCATTTTTACTAGTTTTATTGATCAAGCGTCTGCCATTGATTTAGACGAAGCAACACGTACAGTGGCTGTAGATTCAGCCGGTAATACACGTGTATTAACACCAGAACAAGTAAAACGTGGTAAGCGTTTATTTAATAATACATGTGGTGCCTGTCACGTAGGTGGTATCACAAAAACAAATCCGAATGTTGGACTAGATCCAGAAGCATTAGGTTTAGCAACTCCACGTCGTGATAACATTGCTGCATTAGTTGATTATATTAAAAATCCAACAACATATGATGGATTAGAGTCAATTGCTGAAGTACATCCAAGTATTAAGAGTGCGGATATCTACCCACGTATGCGTTCTTTAACAGATGAAGATTTATACTCAATTGCAGGTCACATCATGTTACAACCAAAAATTGTGACAGAAAAATGGGGTGGTGGTAAAATTTACTACTAAAAATTATTCTTGTTAAAAATTACTATAATAAATTAACTATTAGAATAGTTAATTTATTATAGTAATTTTTATATAATTCTTACTTTTAAAAAAGTCGATGGATATTGTAAATGGACAACAAATTTTCGTAGCAAACTGCTCAGCATGTCATATTAAAGGAAATAATGTTATTATACCCGAGAAGACCTTAAAAAAAGAGATCTTGATCCTCAATGGTATGAATAATGTTCCATCAATAGCATATCAAGTCACAAATGGTAAGAATGCTATGCCGGCATTCGGAGGACGTTTAAGTGATGTAGAAATTGAAGATGTAGCTAATTATATTTTACAAAAATCTCGCGAAAATTGGGAATAAGTATTATTATAGTTTCAAATAATCAAGCATGTAGCTCAGTGGATAGAGCATCAGATTCCGATTCTGAGAGTCGGGGGTTCGATTCCCTTCATGCTTATATTTTTTAACCGAAAATATAATATAATGATTATTAAGAATAAAGGATAATTAATTTTTTATATTCAAGTTATGTTACAGTTTAAATAAGAGAATTTCATAGAAAAATCATAACTATCTATAAAAAAGGGGCTGACTAGGTTTTGACATTTAAACCTCGTTAAAAAATGATACAAGTCGATGTTGGTAATCTTCGTAAAAAAATTACACCTTACAAATAACTGCAAATAACATTATTTCTTTTAATCGTAATAACGTACGCACATCTTTAATTCCAGCTTTCAGTTAAAAACTGAACGTTACTATTAATAAAAATTTTATTTATTCTCTATAACTAGACTTTTTTTGTTTTTTAGTTTAGACTATTTTCATAATTTAATTGTTCACTAAAAGTGAACTAAGCTTGTGAATGAGTTTTTTAATACAGTTTAAATGGACATGGGTTCAATTCCCATCAGCTCCAAATAAGCATTCGTGGCCGAGTGGTTGAAGGCACCGGACTCATAATCCGTTTTCCAAAGGAACGTCACTGGTTCGAACCCAGTCGAATGCAATTAGACTTAGTTATTAAATCAATTTTATAATGTTGTTTTTTCCTTAATATACAAGTACTATTGTTATAGAATTATAAATTATTGAAACTTCTATTAAACTAATATGCCGACATTAAATAACTCAGAAATTATTAGTAATCTACAAAATCAATTTTTAAAATCCGATCTACCAGAAATTTGCATTGGAGATTTAGTTGAAATTGGTGTTAAAATTGTTGAAGGTAATAAAGAACGAGTACAATATTACCAAGGATATGTGATTGCTAAAAAAAATAGTTCCATTAACACAACAATTACAGTTCGGAAAGTTTTTCAAGGAATTGGGATTGAACGAATATTTTTAATTCATTCACCAAAAGTAGATTCAATTCAAGTTTTACGATCTTCTCAAGTTCGTAGATCAAAATTGTACTATTTACGCAACTTAAAAGGTAAAGCTAGTCGTTTAAAACAACGTTTTAAATAAGAAAATTAAATAATAAAAAATTTATTTGTATTTCCATACCATAGTGTATTATAATAGTAGATAGTAGGATACTATTAGAACATTATTCTCTACCTAACATTTTTTAGAAAAGGACATAATTATTATGGCAACATATGAAGTAGCATTATTTAGTGACGAACACGACGTTGATACTACAGTTACATGTTCAGATGAAACATATGTATTAGATGCAGCAGAAGAAGCTGGTGTTGATTTACCTTACTCATGTCGTGCGGGTGCATGTTCAACATGTGTAGGTATTGTTGAATCAGGTACAATTGATCAAAGTGATCAATCGTTCTTAGATGAAGATCAAATGGAAAAGGGTTTTGTATTAACGTGTATTGCATACCCAACATCAGATTGTAAAATCTTAGTACACAAAGAAGATGATTTATACTAATTCTGATATAAATAAAAATAAAAGGAATGACACTTTTAAAATCGGTCATTCCTTTTTCTATTAGAAGTTTAGCTCAGCTGCTTGAACTTTCTCAAATTGTTTTTTCTTTAAAATTAAGAATACTTGTGTTAATAATACACAGAAACAAAAAGCTAAATAACCAATAATACGTGATGATTTTTGTAAAACGATTTCAGTTTCTTCTTGGCCGAAACCACCTACATTGGGATCAATATTTAAAGGTTGATCTACTGTTACAACAGAACCTGTTTTTACCGTTAAGACTAAACCTGCAGGTACAACTTGTGAAACCGTCTCGCCAGTCGCTGTTGTTATTACAACAGTTGATTCACCTTTTTCACTTGTTGAAATTTCAGAAACTTGACCAGCTTGTGGAGCACCGAATGTATTAACATTACTTTTTTCACCAGTAGGGTAAACTTGTCCACGACCACGGTTACCACCAGCATATAATGGGTATGTTAAGTATTTAACATCCGAGTTTTTTTCTGGATCTGGAGCAACAACAGGGAAAGTAATCTCTTGGTGAGTTTTACCTGCAATTGGACCAACAACTAAAATGTTGTCAAAATCAGTACTGTATGGAGAAATAAATGCGCCTTTAGTTTTCGCTTTGATTTCTGGTGAAATTTGACTACCTTTAGCTAATTTAAAACCTTTTGGTAAAATTACAATACCACCTACGTTTAAATCTGCTTTTTTACCAGCAGCATTAACTTGTTGGCGGTTAACATCATATGGTACTTTTAAACCAATCTCAAAAACTGAATTAGGTAATACAGCTTGTGGAGCTTCGATTTCAATTGCTTTTTGGTTTAAGTGACAGTTAGCACATGCTAGTTTACCATTTGCTGCACGTGGATTTGCGTATCCTTGTTGCGCAAAAACAGGGTAAGCTTCAGAATTTTGAATGCCAAAACCTAATAAACTAACAGCAATTGTTAAATTCAATAAAATACTTTTAAAAAACTTGTTAGTTGCCATGGATTCAATACTTTTTAAGTATATGTAATAAATTATTTTTTTATTAAAAATAGAATACCAGCACCTGAGAAATATAATAATAATATTGCCAAGGCTAGTAACAATTGGGTTAATGGATCGGTTGATGGAGTTAAAACTGCCCCAATAATCGTTGAGACAAGAATAATATAACGCCAAACACTTAACATTTGTTCTGCCGATACAATATTAAGTAAACCTAATAAAATTTGAACAATTGGTATTTGGAATGCTAATCCAGTACTATAAAATAGTACTAAAATAAATTCAAAATATTGATTGAAGGACCAAAATGGTTCAATTACTTGGTCACTATAATTTAAAAAAAAGTTTAAGGCAGCTGGAATTAGAGCATAATATGAAAACATTAGGCCTAATCCAAATAATATTAACGATCCTATTAATAAGGGTAAAATGATTTTTTTTTCTTTTTCTGTTAACCCGGGAAGTAAAAACAATAAAAGTTGACCAATTGCGAATGGACTTCCAAAAAGTAAACCCGTATAGAATGAAATTTTTACAGTGGAAATAAAATATTCACCCGGAGAAAGTTGGAAAAATTTTACATCACTTACAGGTAATTCTAATAATTCAACAAGAAATTTTACATCAAAAAATGCAATACAAGTTAATAATAAAATTACCCAAAACAAGTGAAAGACTCTTTGTCTTAACTCTTCAATATGTTCAGAAAAAGGTAATTCATAATTAGAAGTTAGATTATTGTTAAAGCTAAAATCTGAATTTTTGACAATAATTTTAGAATTCATCTTATTATGATATTTAAATTAATCGATTAACGTTAGAATTAAAAAGTTCTTAATATAAATATTAAGAACTTTTTAATTTTAACGTAGATAGCTTACAGCTTGAACACGAGCTGCTGCTTTTTTTAATTCAATTGCTGCATTCAACCGTGCTTTGCTTGTTTCAGCATTTTCAATTGCTAATGTAGCTTTTTCTAATTCTTTTGTTACTTCACTTAAATCTAAAGCAACTAATTCTTCAACATCGTTTACTAGAACAGTAACTTGATTTCGATCTACTTCAGCAAAACCACCGCATAAAATCATTGGAGTCCATTTTTGATCTAATTTAATTCTTAATAGACCAGTATCTAATGCAGTAATAAGTGTGGCATGTCCGTCTAAAACGCCGATTTGACCTGTAGTTCCAGGTAAAATCACTTCGTCTGCTGTCGTAGAACAAATAATCCGATCTGGTGTAAGAATGCGGATATTAATAGCCATATTTTATTTATTCCTTATTTTAGCGTTTCTGCTTTTGCGATTACTTGATCAATATTACCTACAAGATAGAACGATTGTTCTGGTAAATCATCTAACTCACCAGTTAAAACCATGTTAAAACCTTTAATTGTATCTTCTAAACTTACATATTCACCAGGTGAACCAGTAAAGATTTCAGCAACGAAGAATGGTTGTGATAAGAAACGTTCAACTTTTCGAGCACGAGCTACTGTTAAACGATCTTCTTCAGATAATTCATCAATACCTAAAATTGCAATAATATCTTGTAATTCTTTGTAACGTTGTAAAGTCTCTTTTACATTTTCAGCTGTTTCGTAGTGTTTTTCAGTTACGATACCAGGCTGTAACATTGTTGATGTTGAATCTAATGGATCTACTGCAGGGTAAATACCCTTCGCTGCTAAATTACGTGATAATACAGTTGTGGCATCTAAGTGAGCAAATGTTGTTGCTGGAGCTGGATCTGTTAAATCATCCGCAGGTACATAAACCGCTTGAATAGATGTAATTGAACCTTGTGTTGTTGATGTAATACGTTCTTGTAATGCACCCATCTCTGTAGCTAAAGTTGGTTGGTAACCTACCGCTGAAGGCATACGGCCTAATAAGGCAGATACTTCAGAACCAGCTTGCGTGAAACGGAAAATATTATCAATAAATAATAAAACATCTTGTTTATTGATATCACGGAAGTATTCTGCCATAGTTAATGCAGTTAAACCAACACGCATACGCGCTCCTGGAGGTTCATTCATTTGACCATATACTAAAGCTACTTTAGACTCAGGGAAATTCTTCTCGTTAATTACGCCTGATTCTTTCATCTCTTCGTATAAATCGTTACCTTCACGTGTACGTTCACCTACACCACCAAATACAGATACACCACCGTGCGCTTTAGCAATATTATTAATTAATTCCATAATTAATACTGTTTTACCTACACCGGCACCACCGAATAAGCCAATTTTACCACCACGACGGTAAGGAGCTAATAAATCAACTACTTTAATACCTGTTTCAAAAATTGACGGTTTAGTTTCTAACTCTGTAAATGCTGGAGCTTCACGGTGAATTGGTAAAGTTTCGTCATATGAAACATCACCTTGTTCATCCACAGGTTCACCAATTACATTGAAAATACGACCTAATGTTGGTGTACCTACTGGAACACTAATCGGCGCACCTAAATCTGTCGCTTCTGCGTTTCGTTTTAAACCATCTGTTGAACGCATTGAAACGCCACGTACTTTATTATCACCTAGTAATTGTTGTACTTCAATAATAATATCAGAGCCATCACTAGCTGCTACCTTAACAGCACTATAAATTGGTGGTAAGTTACCATCAGGGAACTCAATATCTAATACTGGACCAATAATTTGAACAACGTAACCTTTATTTGTAGTAGTTTTAACCATTTTGATTTAACATATATAAATATTTACGAATAAAAATACTTTCTAGAATCAATTAAAAATATGAAATCAATAAAAATTGAAGAATAATGAACTAAATATTATTGTACAACAAATTTGTATTAATTCTTGAATTAAATATTTAAAACACCCAAATTATTTCTGATTTTAAAATAGATTATCAGATGTTAAGCGACCAGTTGTTTTTAGCCAATTTTGTGCTTCAATATAATTATTAGGTGCTAATTTTATAGCTTGTCGCCAATACTCAGCAGCCTTATCGAATAAACCTTTTGCAATTTCAAGATTTTGTTTTTTTGATGCTTTTACCCCTTGATAATGATAAATAACAGCAATATTATTTAACGCTTGTGGTAAATTCAAATTTAATTCAAGCGCTTGATGGTAATACTCTAATGCTTGCATATATTCACCGTTACTAGAATAAATTAATCCAATATTATATAAAATATAACTTCGATCATAAGGATCTTCTTCTAATTGTAAAGCTTCGTAGTAATTTTCTAATGCTTCCGCATATTCACCTTCCGATTGTGCGGACATACCGTCACGATAATAAAAGAAGGCTTGTTTTTCTTGTTTACTAGCAGGTAAAACTTTTAATATAATATCTGCGATTATGGTAAAAGTTTTATCAATAAAATTATCATTTCGTTGACTACGACCCATTGTCTATTCCTTTAAGATACTATTATATTAACTATATACTATTAAATAATAAAAAATAAAATTATTATATCAATTTGCTAGGATTTTTCCTTAGTAAATTGATATAGTAACTTCTAATAAGTTGATATTAATTTGATGTTACAAATGGTAATAAAGCAAGCATTCGGGCCTGTTTAATTGCTTTTGTAATTTTACGTTGTTGTTGAACAGTAACACCGGTAGCACGGCGTGGTAAGATTTTACCTTGTTCTGTTATAAATAATTTTAATAATTCAATATCTTTATAATCAATCTTTTGATCAAAATTAATTGTAGACATTTTAGATTTTTGTGATAACATAGATTATTTAATTTCTTTATGCACTGTCGGTTTGTTACAATGTGGGCAGTATTTTTTAAGTTCAATTCGTTCTGGATTGTTTCGACGATTTTTTTGTGTAGTATATCGAGAAACACCATTAGATTTTTTATTAGTATTTGTTCGACATTCTCGACATTCTAATGTAATTAGAATTCGATTACCTTTAGATTTTGCCATGTAAATTTTTTTATAAATTATAAAATAATACGTTTGTATTAAAATTTTATAGTATTCCTGTAAATGAATGTTCGAATAAACTAAAATTAAATACAGGTAAACAGATTTTAAAAATGTGTTATGCTATTATTTTTACCTTAAATTTTTTTCTTAGTCAAGTTTTTAAAAATTAAGAAAAGTTACTGGATAAATAAAATTTATAATTAGCACTATTCTATTTCAAAAATATAATGTAATATTAAACTAATCAATTAATAATATTAAAGGTTATGGCTAATAGTAAATCCGCATTAAAAAGAGTTAAAATCGGCGAACGTAATAGATTACAAAATCGTTATTACAAAAGTGGTACCAGAACATTAATTAAAAGTTTTACAGAACAGTTAGAAACATATAAAATTTCGAAAGACCAAGTAGATAAACAAAAGGCACAAACACTTTTAAATTCAATTTATAGTTTATTAGATAAAGGTACAAAGAAACATGTGTACCATAAAAATACAGCCGCACGAAAAAAGGCACAATTAGCAGCACAATTAAAAAATATTTAAAATTTGTAAAAACATTGATTAGAAAATAGTAGAAAGTAGGAAAACGTAGTTTACTAAAGACTTTAGCCTACTTTTTATTATTAAAACTAAAAAAATGATTTTAAAATTGAGATTAACAGAACATATGAAAAACTCTAAAACGTATATTACTACTTTGCCGGATTTTATTGAAATTCAAAGAAAAAGCTTTTGTTGGTTTCTTGCCCAGGGTTTAAGTACTGAGTTTCAAACATTTGGCTCAATTGTTGATATGAGTGATAACTTAGAAATTTGCTTTTTTAATCAAGAGTACATATTAGTAAAGCCTCTATACTCAGCTTTAGAGTCAAAACATTATGATACTAGTTAT
>Ga0213867_1001348_pt1 | contig 10946 bp, 10 predicted proteins | sample PICome_12_FD_160120 | JGI IMG/M metagenome (GOLD analysis project Ga0213867, IMG submission 160120) | Coastal seawater microbial communities near Pivers Island, North Carolina, United States - PICO540 | ecosystem: Environmental > Aquatic > Marine > Coastal | place: USA: North Carolina... | reverse complement strand
TAAGGAGCAGATCGAAGTATCTAAATTCTATGAAAAGCTTCCAAAGCCTCACGCAATTGCTATTGAGGAATGGTTAAATGAGCGTATTTATTATAGAAATACAAAAACAGAAGCTTAAAAACTAGGCTTATGCTTTCAGGTAAGCGCATCCTATTAGGTGTTTGCGGTGGTATTGCCGCTTATAAAACAGCTAATTTGGTGCGTTTATTTATTAAAGCTGGTGCAGAAGTAAAGGTCGTGATGACTCCTGCATCCAAAGATTTTGTGACTCCACTCACTCTTGCAACCTTAAGCAATAATCCCGTTCATTTTGATTTCATTAAAGAGGATAATGGTGAATTATCGTGGAACAATCATGTTGAATTAGGTAAATGGGCTGATTTGATGGTTGTTGCGCCTGCTACTGCTTCGACTTTATCGAAGATGGCACAGGGTACATGTGATAATCTATTATTAGCTACTTACCTTTCGTGCCCTTCACCAGTATATGTGGCACCAGCGATGGACTTAGATATGTATGCACATCCGACGACCGCAGCAACGCTGAAGGCTCTAAAGAAGCATAAGGTTCATGTGATCCCGGTTAATTCGGGTTTTTTGGCAAGTGGTTTAGAAGGTGAAGGTCGGATGGCTGAGCCAGAAGAAATCGTAGCATTTATAGAAAATAAGATACGTGAATCGTTGCCTTTAAAGGGAAAGAAAATTTTAGTTACGGCGGGGCCAACTAGAGAGTCCATTGATCCAGTGCGGTTTCTTTCGAATCGGTCGACGGGCACTATGGGGTATCAAATAGCTTTAAAAGCATTTGAGCTAGGAGCCGAGGTTGTTTTAATCTCTGGGCCTGTTTGTCCTATAAAGTTACCCTCATCCATACAACGAATTGAGGTAGAAAGTGCTTTTGAGATGAGTTCAGAAGTTGGTAAATATTTTTCATCATCCGACTGCTTTGTCTCTACCGCAGCAGTGGCTGATTTCACTCCATCTGAAGTGGCTGAACACAAGATTAAAAAGGGAGAGGATTCGCTAAGTCTCCAACTGAAAAAGACAGAGGATATATTGGCTTCGGTAGGAAAGCTGAAAACAGAAGATCAGATTCTAATAGGTTTTGCCTTAGAATCTGACAATGGTGTCGAGAGTGCTAAATCAAAACTCGAGCGCAAAAACTTAGATGCTATTGCGCTGAACTCTCTTGAAGTAGAAGGTGCTGGTTTTGGAAAGTCCACTAACCAACTAGTACTCTTTTTTAAAGATTCTAGGCAGGTAATGTTACCTTTAGCAGATAAGTCGATCATAGCTTCGCAATTTTGGGAGACTCTTATAGATTCTGTCTTATGAAGTACCTCATCTCTTTATTATTCTTAGTCTTTTCGTTCAACACGTTTGCTCAAGAAGTACGACCAACCGTGGTAGTTTCGAATCGTAGTAATTCTAGTTATGTTTCAACCGTTGAAAATCGCTTGGAATTAGACCTAGAACAGTTTATTGCCCAGAAAAAATGGAGTGGTCAAACAAGAAATGAAAATGCGAAACTAGATGTGCGATACTACCTTTCGGTTTTAGAACAGAATGGAGAACAATATCGTGCTGTTTTAATGGTCGAGGCTTTCAGACCTGTATATAATACAACTTACAAAACTCCTTTGTTCAAGATTATTGAGAGCGACTTGACCTTTAATTACCAGGTAAATCGACCATTGATTTATAATGAAAATCAATTGAACTCTAACCTATTGACGAATATTGCGTTTTACACCTATTTGGCTCTTGGTTATGAGGGAGATAGTTTTGAGTTATACGGAGGCTCAAATTATCATCAAAATGCGAATGATTTGATTGCTCGAGCACAGACCTTAAGAGCTAAGGGATGGGAAATGCGCAGATCAGGCACAACGAAGTATCGTTTAGTCTATGAATTGCTTTCTTCGAACGGAAAGATCTTAAGACAATGGTGGTATCAATACCATCGATTAGGTTTAGATAACCAATACGAGTCGACTTCTGAGTCAAAATCGATGATAAATGAAATTATTGGAGTGTTTTTAGAAATGAACAAATCGCTAAAGAATCTTCTGATTTACAAGCGCATAAGTGAATCTAAAAAGGTCGAATTCGAGGGGTTTATAAGTTCTGAAGAGTAGCGCTATAATAGTGCACTCGAACTTTCTATATTAGTCGATAAGTTTGTTGTTTTGATTCGAAGAATTTACATAAAGAATTACGCATTAATTCAGGAATTAGAGTTAGAATTCCCGAAAGGCTTTATTGTAATTACTGGTGAAACGGGCTCTGGTAAGTCGATTTTGTTAGGCGCACTTCAATTAGCTTTAGGTGCAAGGGCAGATCACAGCATTCTTTTCAATAAAGAAGATAAATGTGTTCTTGAAGTAGAACTAGAGGTAAGCGATAACTATCGTCAATGGTTTGCCGATAACGATTTCGATTATGAGCCAACAACCATTATTCGGAGAGAACTCTCGCCTACTGGTAAATCTCGACTTTTTGTAAATGATTCTCCGGTAACTCAAAATCTTCTAAGACAGTTAACCGATCAGTTAATCGTAATTCATTCACAACATGAGTCTCATGAGATTCTAGCTAGTTCTGAGCAGATCAATCTACTTGATGAATTTTCAGGAAGTACAGAATTATCTAAATTATTCAAGGGCAAATACAAAGAATATCGCTCTACTCAAAAAATCTATGGTCAGTTATTGAGCCAAAAGGAAGCCATAGAAAAGGAGTGGGATTATCATCAATTTTTAATTGAAGAGTTAGAAGCAGCGAAGGTTCATTCAGTTGATTTAGATGCCTTAGAAACAGAGTTTAATACCCTTTCTGAAATTGATACGATTCGATTACAACTAGCTCAGGGATTGGGCACGCTTCAAGACGAACAAATGGGGGTATTGACGACCTTGAATCAACTTCAGCGTACATTTTCTGATTTAAGTCGTCGTAACCAACAATTCAAGAGTCTTGAAGAACGAGTGATTAGTGTTTTGTTAGAGTTACGGGATATTGATGGAGAAATCGAAAATTCCTTAGAGCGGCTGGTTCCTGACCCTTCAAGACTTGAAGAATTAGATGCGCGTATCAATGATCTCTACCGATTACAACAAAAGCACAAAGTAGCTTCTATTTCAGAGTTAAAGGAGATTTATCAGGATTTAAATCAGAAACTTTCAGAAGAGCAGTCGCCTACGAATCAAATCGCATCAATCGAAACTCAACAGGATACATTAAAATCTGAATTAGATTCGTTAGTTATTGAAATACAACGTTTAAGACAAAAAGGAGCAGATGATCTTTCATCTGAGTTAGAGGCTGTATTGCATAAATTAGGTATGCCTTCATCAGAGGTTCGATTTGATTTTAAGCCTACTGAAATGACGGCTAACGGTGGCTTTGAGATTGATTTGATGTTTAAAGCAAATCGAGGAGGGGTGTTTAGCATCTTAAAGAATTCGATTTCGGGAGGAGAATTATCGAGACTTGCTTTAGCTATCGAATACGTAAGGAGCCGAAAAGGAATATTACCAGTTCAAGTATTTGATGAAATTGATACTGGTGTCTCCGGAGAAATTGCTGATAAAATGGCTCAGTTTTTTGTCTCTATGGGAACAAAAAATCAGCTAATAGTTATCAGTCATCTACCACAAATAGCATCAAAAGGAACGACTCATTTCAAAGTTGCAAAAACAGAGGATTCAGAGTCTACTCGCACCCAGATGCTAAAATTATCCAATGAAGAAAGAGAGATTGAAATTGCTACTATGTTAGAAGGGTTGAATCCTTCAGATACGGCCATTCAGCATGCAAGGAGTCTTCTCGCTCGCTTATAGCAGCGAACTTGCTATATTTGTTTTAAATAATGTTTCAATAGATATGAGTTACAACCTACTTAAAGGCAAACGAGGAATTATCTTTGGTGCCCTTGATGAAAATTCAATTGCCTGGAAGACGGCAGAAAGAGTCCATGAAGAAGGAGGATCGTTTGTTTTAACCAACGCACCAATCGCCCTAAGAATGGGCCAGTTAAATGCCTTAGCTGAGAAAACCGGTGCTAAAGTTATCCCCGCCGATGCAACCTCTAGTGAAGACCTTAACCGATTAATAGAGGAGTCAACTGCTCATTTAGGAGGTAAACTTGATTTTGTTCTGCATTCTATTGGAATGTCTGTGAACGTTAGAAAAGGAAGACACTATACTGACGAAAACTATGATTTTACAGCGAAGGGTTGGGATGTATCCGCTCTTTCATTTCATAAGTTACTTCAGTCGCTATATAAAAACGATGCAATGAATGAATGGGGTAGTGTTGTGGCTTTAACTTATATGGCTGCTCAACGTACTTTCCCTGACTATAATGATATGGCAGACAATAAAGCATACTTAGAGTCTGTGGCAAGAAGTTTTGGTTATTTCTTTGGAAAGGAGAAGAATGTTCGGGTGAATACGATTTCTCAATCTCCAACGGTTACTACTGCGGGTAAAGGAGTTAAAGGTTTTGATGCTTTTCTAAACTTTGCAGAAAAGATGTCACCGCTAGGAAACGCTTCGGCTACTGACTGCGCAGATTATACAGTTACCTTATTTTCTGACTTAACTAGGAAAGTAACGATGCAGAATCTTTTTCATGACGGAGGGTTTTCAAATACCGGTGTCAGTCAAGAAATTGTTGATCATTTTTCTGAATAAAGACGCCCCTCTAAGGGGCTTTTTTAATGGAACCTATTTATTTTTCTATCGTTATACCGGTATTTAATCGACCTGATGAGATCGATAGACTTCTTCAGAGCTTAACCTTTCAGGATGATAACAATCCTTTTGAGGTGGTTGTAGTTGAAGATGGTTCAACTAATGATGCTAAACAGATTTGTGAAAGCTATTCGAATCAATTAGAGATTAACTATTACTTTAAACCAAACAGTGGTCCGGGTGATAGCCGCAATTACGGTATGTCTAAAGCAAAGGGTAATTATTTTTTGATCTTGGACAGTGATTGTGTTCTTCCTTCTCACTATCTCTCTACTGTTCGTAAGGCTCTTTCTGCCTCGTATACTGATTGCTTCGGAGGTGCTGATGCAGCTCATGAGTCCTTTACTTTCTTTCAAAAGGCAGTGAATGCAGTTATGACAAACCCTTTTTCGACAGGGGGTGTAAGGGGTCGCAAAAAAGGACTGACGCGGTTTCAACCTAGAAGTTTCAATATGGGTGTTTCAAAACAGCTTTTTGAGGCTACTGGCGGATTTGGAAAAATTCATCCAGGTGAGGATCCTGAATTTGTATTTCGCGCTTGGGATTTAGGATTTAAAACGCGTTTTGTAGATGGGGCTGAAGTCTTTCATGAAAGGCGTATTCGTCTAAATTCATTCGTAAAACAGATTTATAAATTCGGATCTGTCCGTGTGATATTAAACCGAATGCATCCCAAATACCAGTCAAAGCTATTCCTTTTACCGAGCATATTTACCGTTGGTTGGATGTTATTAATCGTTCTGTTATTCATTTCATTTTTATTGAATATAAAGTCTCCTTATCTTTATTTTGCTTATCTGTGGTTATCGTTATATCTACTTTATTCTGTACTATTTTTTGTAAGTACTTGGTTTAGAAGTAAATCGTTGCAAATTGCTGTGGTATCGGTTCCTCTTATGTTTATTCAATTTGCATCCTATTCCTATGGTTATATAAGATCATCCGTAAAACTCATTGGAGTTACTGGTGACCATATAGAAGCTAAACTTCCAGAGTTCTTTTTTAAAGACATTGCTTAACTTTCATCTATGAAGTATAAGGTTGATCCGAAATTTTTTGTTTTCCTAGCACTTTCAATAGTCTTATGGCAATTCACCAATTTAGCTAAGCCTGTTTCGGTAAGTAAATTGGTTAACGTAACATTTAAAGCTCCAGATGGAGATTATCAGTTAATTGATGATTCGGTAGTTTCTATCGAAACTAGAGTCACGGCAACGGGTTTAAGATTACTTTTTAACTCGCCTTACAACAAAGTTTATTCCTTGTCGACAGAGTCGATGATTGAATCGGATGATAAATTAGTCTTATTACCTTCTGACATAGAAAGTCAACTTCAAAAGGTATTTGGCGAAGCCATTGCCATCGAAAAAATATTTACTGCAGAACTAGAGGTCCCTTTAGCGAGAATTGCCTCCAAAAAAGTTCCTGTAATACCCGATGTTTCTATATCCTATAAACAAAACTATATTTTGAAGGGTGCTTTAAGTATATCTCCGGACAGTGTAAGGATTAGTGCGCCAGAATCTACGCTAAGAGCTATTAGTGTACTGAATACGGTACCTCTAAAACGAGATAATGTATCCGTATCTATAAATCAACCCTTGGCTATCGATTATTCTGATTTAGGGCTTTCGAGTATAGAACATACAGAGGTTACTATTAATGCAGAGGTCGTCCGATTCTCAGAAATGGTCTATGAAGTTCCTATTCTCCTTCCAGAACTTGAAAATGGGATGCGGTTAGCTGTGTTTCCACCTAATGCCCAAGTGGTTTGCAAGGCACCAGCAGAGGTCTTGAAAGCCTTAGATTCAGGAGCCTTTGGTGTCACCGTAGACTTTGATTTTAGTCAAGGTATAGATTCCTTGCCGTCAAGACTACCTTTAAAATTCTCTTACAGCCCTTCTGCTGTGTTAGAAGTATTTTTTTCGAATGATCGGGTGAATTATATCCTAGAAAAGCAATGAAAGTAATTGCCATTACGGGCGGCATAGGGTCTGGTAAATCAAAAGTTTCTGATTATTTGATTGAAAAAGGCTATCCGGTTTATTCTGCTGATGACCGATCAAAGCAATTGCTTTTAGAAGATAATATTCGGTTGAAAATTATGGATCTTTTGGGTCCTGATGCCTACACTAAAGGTGGGAATGTATATTTAGCTAATAAACCATATATAGCCTCAAAGATTTTTTCAGAGGATGTGCTGAGGAAGAAAATGGAAGCGATTATGCATCCAGCAGTTCGACAAGACTTTGAAGTTTGGCTTAAGAAGCAAAGCAAGGAATTCATTTTTCAAGAATCAGCCTTGATTTTAGCTTCGAAAAACCCTTATCCATTCGATAAGGTCATCTATATAGATGCCGATTTGGATCAACGAATTGAAAGCATTATGAAGCGCGATCAGACTTCTCGTGAGCAAATTTTACAACGAATTGTTGCCCAACCTCAATTAGGGGATCACCTTTCACAAATCGACTATATCATCAATAATAAGTTTGATGATTCTCTCTTTGATGAAATAGATGCTTTAATCGAAGATCTTAAAAACGACAACTATGAATAAGAAGTGGTTATACATTACCTTGTTTTTAATGTCCGTTGCTTTAATAGGTATCATTTTAGTTCAAGGTTACTGGATTAAAATTTCCTTCGATAGTCGCTCTGAAGAATTTTCAACGGCTATTATTGATGTTTTAGAACATACTTCAGAACAAATTGAAGATCGTGAACGAAAAGATTATTACAATCAATTAGCGGTTCTAATTGATAGTGTAGGTGCTCCGAAATCTACCCATATTCGAAATTTTTTCTTTGTAAACCGAGGGGTTTCAGAGGACGAGATCATTTATTATTCCCACAACATTTTAGAGGAGGGGTATGATTTATCTACACAATCACTCCCAGGCTTTTGGGGTGCAACATCTTCAGATACGACAAGAATCGTCAATTTCACATCCAATCGAACTAAAAAGATTTTTAGGCCTGGTCTTAGCAGTGATGGTTTAAGTTCAAACATTGAGCCTGTAGAGGTTATCGAAAAAATTGGATCACTTAGCAGTATTGAAAAAGCCCAATATGAAGACGTATTTATGGAAGCCGCCAAAGCTACTCCGATTTATGAAAGACTTACTGCACAAGAAATCCAGTTTGTTTTGAGTAGAGAACTTCTCAAACGAGGTATTTCTTTACCTTTTGAATTTGGAGTCGAGCGTCAAGGATACCCTACCTCGGTTAGAAGTGAAGGCTTTGATTTTACTTCCTCCTCAACCTATCGGTCTTCAATTTTTAAGGATAGTGAAGGAGTGAGCGCTTATGAATTAGTTTTTGATATCCCTCGTAAAAATGCTTATCTCATCAGGGATGTTTTGGGTCTTATGGCTTTATCTGTTTTCTTCACCTTAATTATTCTTGCCACGTTTTCTGTGGCGATTTACCAACTTTTTACACAAAAGAAGAATGCGGAGATTAAAGCAGATTTCATTAATAATATGACCCACGAGTTTAAAACTCCTATTGCAACTATCGGTCTTGCAGTGGATGCTTTGAAATCTACCCTAAAGGATGAAATAGGAGGTAGGTATTTAGGTATGATTCGCGATGAAAATAGACGAATGCTGACTCAGGTTGAGAATGTTCTTCAAATCGCACAATTAGAGAGGGGTCAGATCGACCTCGATATATCTGAAATTTCACTGCATGAAATTATTCTGGCCGCTAAGAAACGTGTTGATCTAATCTCAAATGAGAGAAATGGCACAATTGTTGTAAAGCTTGATGCGGTAAAAGATGTGATTCAAGGAGATACGATGCATCTCACACATGTTTTTATCAATTTATTGGATAATGCGATCAAGTACACCGATGAAAATAAAGCACCTAAAGTGCATATTTCAACCAGAGTAATTGATCACAGAATTGTAGTCGAACTCTCCGATAATGGAATAGGGATGAGTCGAACTACCTTGAAACAAGCTTTCGATAAGTTTTACCGGGAAACCAGTGGAAACTTACATTTAGTTAAAGGTCATGGCTTAGGTTTAGCCTACGTAAAACAGATTATTGAAGCGCATCAAGGAACAGTTCGAGCAGAAAGTGAGAAAGGAGTTGGAACTACATTTTATGTTGAATTAAAACTAAAATGATCCAGATATGGCTGATGCTAAGAATATCTTACTTGTCGAAGATGACCCTAATTTCGGAATTGTTCTAAGAGATTATCTCAATCTTAATGGCTTTCAGGTTACTCTAGCAAGGAACGGTATGGAAGGGTTTGATAAATACAAAAAGGGAGATTATGACCTATGCATCCTAGATGTGATGATGCCATATAAAGATGGGTATACGTTAGCTAAGGAAATTAGAGAAGATAATACATCGGTTCCGATCATCTTTCTCACAGCAAAATCTATGAAGGAAGACGTTCTTCAAGGGTATAAGGTAGGAGCAGATGATTTTTTAAATAAGCCTTTTGATTCGGAGGTTTTGCTCGCGAAGATTAAGACTTTATTAAAGCGAAAAAGTTCTCAGACTACCATAAACCAAAAGCAAACGGATTTTCAAATTGGAGATTTTCATTTAAATGCAAAGTTGAGATTCTTGACTTACAAGAAAGAGGATCCGATTAAACTTTCCCCAAAGGAAAATGATTTGTTAAAGTTGCTTGCGCTTCATCTTAATGATTTGATGCCAAGAGAGTTAGCTCTTACTCAAATTTGGAGAGATGACAATTATTTTACCTCACGCAGCATGGATGTGTATATTGCTAAGCTTAGGAAATATTTAAAGCAAGATCCTAAGGTCGAGATTTTGAATATTCACGGAGAAGGCTTTCGTTTAGTAGTTCACACCTAAATTATCAAGCACATTCATTGGGCTTAATCCACCTGGTTTAAACCAACGAAATTCTGGTTTCTTTTTGTACCAGGTAAGTTGACGTTTCGCAAAGTTTCGACTGTGCTGTTTTATTTTTTCAGTCGCTTCATACAGACTACACTTCCCTTCGAAGTATTCAAATAACTCCCTATAGCCAACCGTTTGAAGAGGTTTTAGGTCTTTGAAAGGTATGAGGCTTTGTACCTCTGTAAGTAGCCCCAATTGAAACATCAGATCGACACGATTATTGATTCTATCATAGAGTAAATTGCGCTCCCAATCGACACCTATTTCAAAGATATTTTCAAAAGGTACTGGTCTTTTTCTGTTTTTAAATGAACTGTAAGGTTTACCTGTTTGCAGACATATAGAGAGGGCTCTCTCTAATCTTCTGCGGTTTTGATGATCAATATGCTCAGCACTGATTGGATCTAGTTCTTTGATCTGATGACTTAGCTCCTCTAAGGATCGTTTAGATAATTGCTCCAAAATGCTTACATCAATTTTCGGAAAATCATCTAGACCATACAATAAAGCATCGCCATATAACGGACTGCCACCAACAATAATCGCAGATCCATACTTGTCTAAAAGTGATGATACTAGGTGCCCTGCTTCAGAAGCATAGCTCCCAGCAGTTAAAGGATTATGTATACTATGAGATTGAATAAAATGATGTGAAACCTTCGACAGTTCATCTTTGGTAGGTACAGCCGTTCCTATACTCATTTCTTTATAGCACTGTCGACTATCACTTGAAATAACCTCTGTTCCTAATAAGAGTGCTAGCTCGATAGCAAGAGAAGTCTTTCCAGATGCGGTTGGTCCGCCTATATGAATGATAAAATTATTCAATACCAAGGATTTCGTAATTCTTTTTCGATCGATACGTTGAGAGTATGAGTTCGTTCAGTTTATTTGGGATGACAGGAGAAAGTCTTTTCTCGAGTACTTCTTTATTGGTCATTTGGAAGTTTAGATCGTAAAACCCCATTGCTTTAATTCTTTGATTTTCAATAAGAAAAACAGAGTGTTCTCCTTCTGTTCTCCCTTTATCAATGAGTAGACTTAATTCATTCGGAAATGGAATCGCAGAAGAAGCATTTATTTTTAGATTGAATCGCTTTTTAGGTTTTAAAGAAAACTGAACTTGTAAAACCCTGATCGCATTGTATAGCTCGCTCTCGCAGAGTTCCGTCTCTATTCGTTTTACAGATTTGTAAATAGAATTTTCATGAATCGAAAGGGAAGATAATAGGTTACTCACATGATTCTTGATATTTTTTGAGTGTCCGCATTCCAGTAGCTCGGATTTAGTA
>Ga0213867_1001347_pt1 | contig 10953 bp, 11 predicted proteins | sample PICome_12_FD_160120 | JGI IMG/M metagenome (GOLD analysis project Ga0213867, IMG submission 160120) | Coastal seawater microbial communities near Pivers Island, North Carolina, United States - PICO540 | ecosystem: Environmental > Aquatic > Marine > Coastal | place: USA: North Carolina... | reverse complement strand
ACTTTGAAGGGTTTAATCGTTTGCTGGATTCGATTCTGAAGTATGGCACTTTCTAAGTATGCGAAATGTTGAGCTTCTCTAAAAAAATATGTGTGGTTGGTTGATATGGCATCAATCAGAGCTGACAGCTCTTTAGAACCTGTAGGCTTTTTGATATACTCGCAGTAGTCCTTGACTGTGTTAATTTGCAGCGCTCGCATACGGCGTGAAATTCTCGAGAGCACCATAACACGCTTATTTGGACCAATTGAAATCCGCGACAGTTTGTAGACAATTTCACGAATGAAATTAAAGTCCTCGTCGGAGGCCTCGTGTTTGGTGTGTACCTGTTGACGCTTTATAAATTGGCTTGCATCTCTAGTCTTATCGATAGCGGAATTTGTATCCTGCGGAATCTTTTGTCTCATACGTGGGCTTGCTGTAACTAAAAAAGCATTGCCTAATTTAGATCAGCTTATAATAGGTCAACGCTATCAGCAAATTTTAAATTTACAAGCTTAGTCCTTTGTTAGTGAGCGCGTTTAAAATTTTAAAAGAGAAAGCTATTTAAATCGGCAGCGACTCCTCTAATTTCAGGTTGTTTATAATAAATTGCTGCCGATCGGGTGTATTTTTGCCCATGTAGAAGCTGAGTAGTTCCTTAATTACCATTTTGTTGGGAATCAGCACAGGGTCGAGTCGAATATTGGCGCCAATAAAATGTTGGAACTCTTGGGGGGAGATTTCACCCAATCCTTTAAAGCGAGTGATCTCTGGTTTGGGACCCAAGGCTTCGATTGCTGAGATACGCTCTTCATCGCTGTAACAGTAGCGGGTCTCTTTTTTATTTCGGACGCGAAATAGGGGAGTTTGCAGCAAATGCAGATGCCCCTGCTTAATCAAATCCGGAAAAAATTGTAGAAAAAATGTAATGAGCAGCAAGCGGATATGCATGCCATCTACATCAGCATCTGTGGCAATCACAACATTGTTGTACCGCAAGTCATCCAACCCATTTTCAATGTTGAGGGCATCTTGTAGCAAATTGAATTCTTCGTTCTCGTATACAATTTTTTTGGTCAAGCCAAAGCTGTTTAGAGGCTTTCCTTTTAAGGAGAAGACGGCTTGTTTGGTGACATCACGAGCTTTTGTGATGGAGCCAGAGGCGGAGTCACCTTCTGTTATAAAAAGCGTCGACTCTAAGCGTCCTTCCTTCTTGGTGTTATAATGGATTCTGCAGTCGCGCAATTTTTTATTGTGTAACTTGGCCTTGCGAGCCCGTTCTTTTGCCAGTTTCTGGATGCCCTTTAATTCTTTACGATTTCGCTCTGCTTCCTGAATCTTCTTTAAGATAATTTCAGCACTATTGGGATTTCGATGTAAGTAATTATCGAGCTGCTGTTTGATTTGATTAATGATGAATGTGCGAATCGTAGGGCCATTCGGACCCATTTCAACCGAGCCCAATTTTGTTTTTGTCTGTGATTCGAATACGGGTTCTTCAACCTTCAGACTGATCGCAGCGCAGATGGATGTCCGCACATCCACCGCATCAAAATCCTTTTTAAAAAAGTCTTTAATCGTTTTCACCAATGCTTCCCGAAAAGCATTCAAGTGGGTCCCCCCCATTGTGGTGTGCTGGCCATTCACGAAAGAGTAATACTCTTCACCGTAGCCGTCGTTGTGGGTAAAGGCGACCTCTAAATCTTTTTCAACTAAGTGGATAATCGGGTAGAGCGGCGGACCATCCAGCTTATCCTCCAATAGATCATGTAAGCCGCGATCAGACTTAAATTTACGCCCGTTATATAGTAGAGTTAAGCCGCGATTCAGGTAGGCATAATTGCGCAGCATGTTTTCCACGAATTCTTGGCGGAACCGAAAGGAACCAAAAACAGTGGTGTCGGCCTCAAATTCTATACAGGTACCGTCTTTTTCATCCGCATTCAGTTGATCTTCCCGATCTTCTTGAATGACGGAGCCAGCCTCAAAAGTGATAGTGCGGGTCGCCTGGCCTCGGAAGGCGCGGATCGTGAAATTTGAGGACAGCGCGTTGACGGCTTTAATTCCGACGCCATTCAATCCAACCGATTTTTTAAAAGCTTCCGAGTCGTACTTTGCGCCAGTGTTGATCTTAGAGGCACAGTCCTTTAATTTGCCCAAGGGGATACCGCGACCATAATCTCGGACACGCACTGTAGAATCTTGTATGGTGAGCTCAATGACTTTGCCGTGGCCCATCACAAATTCATCAATCGAATTGTCGATGACTTCTTTCAGCAGGATGTAGATCCCATCATCGGTGGTTGAGCCATCACCCAACTTTCCGATGTACATCCCTGGGCGCAGGCGAATGTGCTCTTTCCAGTCGAGCGATCTTATATTGGCTTCAGTGTAGGAATCAGACACGTTTTTGAATACGTTGAATCGGCTGGGTAATTAGGGCTGTACGGCGACAGCATTAGCGCCAAATTTTTTAACCATTTGATTAATGTCTAAAAAGTCATCTCCTTGCGTGGAGACCACCAGTTCATCCAGTTGTATACTTTCAGCGATGGCCAAGGCGACTAGGTTTTGTCCCCCGGGGGCATTGTAAGCCTCAGCTTTGAGGCGTTCTCCCTCGGCGCTGGCTTCTCTTTCCAGTAGGCTCCCTTGCGCGTCCAATTCTGCTTTGTAGAGATCAGCGTCAGCAATCAGTTTGGCGGCGCTCAAGCGCGCATCCGCATTGATTTTGGCAATCAATTTGTCTGTCTCTGCCTTCATTGTGAGTTGCTTTGCTTTGAGTTCTTGTTCGATGACGCGCACTTTGGCGTTTGTCTCTGCGGCAATACGATTAGTCTCTCCCTTTTTTTCCTCGGCGAGCGCACGCGACTTATTCAATTCAACATCTTGGTCGGCCAGTTTTTTATCCAAAATCTTACGTTCGTAGGAAGGGTCAAATGCAATGTCACGAATGAGGATTTCGATTAGCTCCACATTGCTGTCTGCGAGTTCGCTTCTCAACAGTTGCTGCGCTTCATCAGTCTTACTGCGACGGACAGCAGGTGCATAAAACTGCTCCGTTCGCATGGTACCAAAGGTGTCGCGGATAACGCGTTGCACTTGGTCGCGCACAATGCCTTTATAACGTGTTTGCGATCCCAGTTCGCGATAGAGTTTGTGAACTTCGCCCGGTTGGATACGATATTTTACAGTCACATCCAATTTGACCGTAAAGCCATCTTTGGACTTGAGTTCCACTTGTCCAGGACCCCCGATGGGTGTGGAGGCTAAATACTTTTGGGATGCTAACGATAGAAAGCTGTAGCGGCGACGCATTTGCTGCCGCTCCTGTTCCGTGGTGAATTCGGTTGTTTGAACCGTGGAATCAAAAATATTCCAAGTGTCGAGTAGGGGTAAATTGCGATGCCAGCCGGGTCCAAAATCTTTGGCAACGACGCCCTTTTCGCCCAAGAAGCTGTACTGCTGGGTGCGCACACCCGTTTCACCAATATCTATTCGGATGAATAAAAATTGCCAAGCCAGCAGACTACCGAGCAAGGCTATGATGATGAATGAGGAAAAATATTTTATGAACTGCATAGCGCGCCTATTTGGAAGTGTTGAGTGCTTTGTTTTGTTTGGCGACGGCGGCTTCATCTTGATAGCTAAGCCGCTCGGTTGTGCTTTCGATGGTAAAGGGCTGGCCGCTTAATTTGACTTGGCCCAATTGGCGAGCGTAGGCGTGTTTGACAAGGTTGAAGCCGCCGGGGCCCTCGTGGGCTTGCGCTAATGCTTTCAGGGCTTCGCCTTCGGTTTGTGCTTTCACCAAAATTGCTTGGGCATTTTTTTCGCGACTGTAAAAGTCGGCATCAGCTCCCAATTGGGTATCAATCACGTAGGCTTCGGCTTGTCGAATGTCGCGCTCAGCATTCGCTGTAGCCTCCACGATGAGTTTTTGCATTTCGCCTTCGTAAGTGGCGATCACCACCTCCTTTTTCTTGGTGGCTTCTACTTCGCGAAAAATTTGATTTTGGCGTGCCGCATTGGCTTTTGAGACTTGTTCCTCGACCTCTTGGTCGGCCAACTTTTTGGCGCGGATGCGTTCTTCGTATTCCTTGTGGAAACTAAACTTTTCAGCGATCACACTGCTGATTTCGATCCCGTAGGGCTTGAGGGAACTGTTAAGCTCTTCCATGGCTTTTTGTGCTTTAGTATTGCGCACGCTGGCATCGTAAAACTCCTCGGTGGTCATTTCTCCGAATACACTGCGACAAATTGATCGTGAGTAATCGCGCACCCATTTGAATTTGTAGGCATCTCCCAGACCGGACGTTAAGACGACGGCCTCCACCATATCGCGGCGCAGCTGATAATTAATCGTCAAATCGAGAAAAACGTCGCTGCCATCGACTGTTTTGACGCGTAGGTCGTCTCGCTCATTGCGTTCACCGCGATTGGGTTGCGCCACCATTTCTAAACGTTGCACCGTCATGTCGAGTAAATGAAAAGAATTGAGCAGGCCGTTATAAATGTTGGTTCCCGATTCTGCGATGACGCTGATGTCACCCGTTACATTGTTGACCTTAATGCCGACTTCGGTTCCCGACACTCGCTGTACGCGAAAAGTCACGAGGAAAAATACCGCGGATCCAATCAGGGCGATTAGAAATAAAATGAGCGGTGTTTTGAAATTGGATGCGGGGCGGGGGGCAGTCGCGCCTGGCTGGTTAAATTGAAAGCTATTGTTGGACATAAATCTTAATTCAAGTTAAAGTGCAGGCTGCTTACGCCTAAGATGGTTGAAATATATACAGGTTGATATCGTGAAGCCCAACAAGATGATGATAACAGGGTGTACTCTGGCGGTAACTGCCAAGCAGATACAACCTAAAAAAACGAAAAGTATTTTTTTGAGTACATGGATGAGGTTGAGCTCGCTTTCCTCTTTAAGCGCAGCGGGAAATTGACGAATAAAAGCATTGTTTTTTTGATAGGCGTGCTGAGGGTAGCGCATAGGGGGACTGCTCAAATTGCGTGTGTGGGGATCCAGTTGCAGGGTTCGCTGCTTTAGAAAATTATTAAGATGTTGTTCCGCTCTTTTGAATGGCAATCGTGAATGACCGGCAACTTGGCTGGGCCTAACTGGAGCGGGTAAGTGATTGATTAAGTATAAGAGCTCGTGCTCATTAACAGCTTGTGCGGCCCAGTTATCTGAAACCGATAGCTGCTCGAGCTCAGTATAGATTTGCTTTCTGACGGTATCCGAGATAACACCATATTCGGCATCCTTTAATGTTTCGCGAGAATACACGCAAGTGTCGACGCGAAAGGTACTTGGTTTGGCATCCAGTAAATCCAGAAAGGTATAAAATGTGCCCGCAGTTGTCACTGTTTTTTCGACTGCTTGTGACTGGGCCAATGCGTCTAAGACCGCTTCAACAAGCCCTAGGCTTAATGGCAAATAGGGAAGCAATTGGCAAGCATGCAAGCGTCCGCCTTGAGTGGCCGCCAATTGTTCGGCTAAATTCTCAGCAGTGATGGCCCAAATTTGGTTGTGCATACAAGTGTGCTATCAAAGATTTTTACTTTGTCAGCTCAATTGTTTTGCTTGTTGGGAGTTCGCTACTTTTGCTGTGTTGCCATGTCAAAGGATGCTGCCACACTGCAAAAGATCCGTACTGAGGCCCTTGCCCAGGGCTTTCACGCGGTCTCGGTAGTTTCGGTGCCCACGGAACTGCGGCGTGACTACTATTTAAGGTGGCTGGATCAAGGCAAGCAAGGTTCGATGGAATGGATGGCGCATAACAACGATCGACGTCTGCACCCCGAGCGGTTGTTGCCGGAAGCTGCCAGTATCGTGGTGTTGGCGATGAACTATTACCAAGCAGATCCACCACGGCCGTATCGGATCGCGAAGTACGCGCTGGGAGATGATTATCACAATTTGATCTATCGACGTTTGAAAAAATTGTGCCGTTTTATGAGCCAAAGCTTCGGCAGTCAGCAAAAGCCCTACGTGGATACAGGTCCGTTGCTGGAGAAGCCTTTAGCGGAGGCTGCGGGGCTGGGGTGGCAGGGTAAGAGTACTATTTTAATCGAGCCTAAGCGTGGGACTTGGTCCTTTCTGGCGAATATTGTTACCACCCTAGATTTACCATCTGGTGAAACTGCTAAGGATCGTTGCGGCAGCTGTACCCGCTGCATCGATTGTTGCCCAACGCAGGCCATCACAGCACCTTATCAATTGGACGCTCGCCGTTGCATTGCCTATTTGACGATCGAGCACGCTGGTGCGATACCGCTTGAATACCGGCGAGCGATTGGGGACCGCTTGTATGGTTGCGACGAGTGTTTAGATGTGTGCCCCTGGAATAAGTGGGCTCAAGTTACTGAGGAGCTAAAATTTCAGGCGCGTAAGTGGCCTTCATTGATTGAAATGCTCGATTGGAATGAGACGCAATTTAAGCAACAGATGGTGGGGTCGCCCATGCGACGGTTGAAGTTAGGGCGTTTTAAGCGCAATATCTGTGTGGTTTTGGGGAATTCGGGGGACCCTCAGGCAGTGCCAATGCTGGAAAAATATAGTCGGCATGCGGACGCTATGATTGCCGAGCATGCCCAGTGGGCCCTACAGGAGATTCGAGAATCAATAAATTCCACTTAGGAGCTGACGGGTTTCGGTGAAAATACTTAGCTTAGTGTGCGGTACTTCGTTCGCATTGTTGCAGTTGCCACTGGGCTAAGTGCCATTCGATCCAATCGGGCTTGCCACTTTTTACTGCCTTTTTTAAGAAGTTTAGCGCTTCGCTCGTATGTTTGCGTGCTTGGTAACTTTGAGCCATCCAGTAAAACAGTGCGCATGTTTGCTGCGCAATGAAATTGCTTTCAGGATGTGACTGCAAGTGTTGATCCAGCAGTGCGACTGCACTCAATTGGCCATGATGAAATTGTTGAAAATAATGGTGATCTGAGCTGTTTTCAGTGAGGGGCTCTGCGGCATTTTCGGCATTTTGATGGAGGAGGCTGCTGAGATAATCTGCGCTGGTGCTGCGGTCATTCGTCTGTAGGCTCTGATATTGAGCCAGTGCTGATTGCGCGACGCTTAGCTGTCCATTCGCATGCGCTAGGACGGCAAAAATCAACCAGAATTCACTTGCTTGCTGTGTTTGGCTGGCCCGTTGTAGTGCCCTGTAGGCCGCTTCAATTTCGCCAGAGTACACGCAATTGATCGCTAGCGCGTAGACAATATCCAATCTCTGGGGTTCGATAGAGAGCGCTTGCTGGTAATCTTGCTTGGCCTGCTCAAAGTCTTTTAGGAACTGATGCGCGCGCGCGCGCAAAATATAAGCCTGAGCTAAATTTACTTGTAGGGTAATGGCTTGGTTGGACGCGCTGATGGCACGCTCTGGATTCTTGTTAGCCAATTGGACGCGACTGAGGATGAGCCAAAATAATGCATTTTTTGCGACCCGGCGATTGAGAGCTGATTCTAGAAGTGCCAAGGCACGCGCGGGCTTGTGCTGACGGAGTAAACTGCTACTGACTGTTTGGAATTCTGAAAGCGTTTCTGGACGAAAGCCGACATCGATAGCTTCGATAACTTGAGGATACCCATCTTCATCAGATGTGGGGTCCTGAATGTTGCAAAAAGCGAGGTAAAACAGTATACTGTTATGAAGGCTAGTAGCTGGGGTCTTCTGACGGGCGTTTTCGAAGTGAGTTCTAGCTGCCGAAAGATCACCTTTGTTGAGTTGAATGCGACCGAGTAGGTAAGCTTGATAGGCAGGGTCTACTAGATTGACGGGCAACTTATGGGAAAATTGTGCTAGAGCCAGCCAATTTTCCTGACGCAAGTACAAGCTAAGGCACAGTTCGGCCAGCTGTGGATCTGTGAGCAGCCAATCCATGTGTTTTTTTAATTCCGTTAGCGCCTGTTCGAAGGATTCATTTTTGGCGAGCAGTCTGACGCGTTCGTATAGACTTTGGCTTTGCCGGGCTCGCAATAGATTGCGCTGGAGTTTAGCATTGAGCTCGCTGTCGGGCTGGATGCGGAGGGCGGTCTTGAGTGTTTGCTCCGCCTCTTGATCGCGGCCGAGTTGCCATAGCGTCAGCACTTTTAACTGCAGTGCTGCTAGGTGCTCAGGATGGCGCTGCAGTAAAATCGATAAGCTTTCGAGGGCTCCTGCAAAGTCCCCAATTTGGTAGGTGCCTTGAGCCAAGCCATAGTGCATGCGGATAAAGCGTTCGTCGTTTGACGAAGCTCCTTGAACCGTGTATCCGACAGTTAAAGCAACAAAATAGAACAGCGTTTTCAGCCAGAGCTTGCATTTTGCGGTATCCATTATTCAAGTTAGTGCATTTAATAATCTTTAGCTTAGAAGGCAATCGTTATGGCGCATAAAAATAAAGTTAAACGCTCCACCGCAGACAGACTTTTCGACTTCGTGGGGGCTATCGTCCCCAGTTGCGGTTCTGCATTGCGCTTAGTTGAATTGGGGCAAAATCGCCCGCTGAGTGTGCGCGAGAAATTTGTACTGCTCTACAATACGCCCTTGTGTCCGCACTGTCAGTGCAATCGCGAAAAATTCAATAAGGAGCGAGCTAAAATGTTGCAGAATCAGCGCAAGTAGTATTTGCGAAAATCAGAGGATGGATTGGTCTGATTGTGCTAAGGCTGTTTTTGATGTTTTTAGCTACGCTGGGACTGTTTTTCAAAAGAGAGACTCCCGCGCAATGCTGAAAATTGCACGAGAGAGCGTAGAAGTATTCAAGTTAGGTCAGCAGGTAAATACCTTGAAAGATGCTTTGGATGCACGCGAGGCGGCTGGCAAAAATATACAAAATTCTTAAATTAAGCGCTCATTCTATTAGCAGCGCTTGTCCGTGACTGTTTGTGTCCTCGAAATTATAGCTGGGGATGATTTTTTCGTTGTACGACTGCTGGCGAATAGGCACTGCTTTTCGCATGAGCAAAGCAGATAACCCGGCAGCCCTGGCACAAGAATTCGTGCAATTACGTAGTGATTTATCCAAATTGACGCAACAGATCCCCTACGATTCTGGGGAGACTATTCTTGAAGTGCTGCAACGAGTCGATCAGTTGAACGCCGATTTAAAGTTAGACGCCAAGTTACATCACTATTTAGAGCGTCGCAGTTACCAAAAAGCTTTAGATTGGTTTGAGAATCCACAGCAGCCACATCGGATGTAGACATCATGGGCAAAAAATCTAAGAAAATTCAGCTGCATACTGATACCAGTTTGGAGCAAAATCCTTTCGAGAGTCTTGGCGCACAGTTCAATACCCGTGATTTGCCGGCGGGAGTTCCCCAGACACAGTCCCTGCCACAGGTAGCCCAGCGGCGGATCGAAATGCGGCGAGAAACCACGGGGCGTGCCGGCAAAACGGTTACAACCCTACGCGATGTTGCGGGTCAAATGACGCGGGATGAGCTTAAATTGCTGCTGCAGGAATTGAAGCAAATCTGTGCTTGTGGTGGAGCTATGAAAGGTGCAGTGCTGGAACTTCAAGGTGATGTGCGCGAACAGGTGCGCGATGCCTTGAAGAATCGTCCTTTCCGTTTAGTAGTTGCTGGTGGGTGAGTCCTTTTGGCTGGCATCAATCCGATTAACTGCAACTCTATGGCACCTGCTTTGGGCGAGAGCATGCTATTGCTTCGCGCGTCATCTTAGCGAATCATTCTTGGATGCATCTTTGAGCAGATATTTTTTTCGTAATGAAAACTTGTGGATAAAAATTAAATTGCTGCTTGCATGGAATTGGGGGCGAAGTAGGTTGTGGTGGATTTTATTTTTGTGGACAGGGAAACAGATATCAGCATGCACACCGACAAGATTGGCTATGACAGTAAGATAGAGAGCGAACTCATCGTGACGAAGGCGGATGCCGTGATCAACTGGATCCGCAAGCATTCTGTGTGGCCGATGCCAATGGGGCTCGCTTGCTGCGCCATTGAGCTGATGGCGGTCGGGGCTTCTCGCTTTGATATTTCACGCTTCGGAATGGAAGTGATGCGCTTTTCGCCGCGTCAGGCTGATTGTATGATCGTCTCTGGAACGGTAACTTACAAAATGGCGGAAGTTGTGCGCCGTATTTACGACCAAATGGCCGAACCCAAATGGGTGGTTGCCATGGGTGCTTGTGCCAGCACTGGTGGGATGTATCGTTCCTATGCGACACTGCAGGGGGTCGACAACATTGTGCCGGTTGATATTTACATCAGTGGTTGCCCGCCTCGGCCTGAAGCCCTCTTAGATGCGATGATGCGTTTGCAGGACAAAATCGCAAATGAGCAATCTTCCAAAACTTTACTGAGTGGAAACCGGAGTGAGTCCGCTGAGATAACCGCAGCAAAGGAGGGCCGATAATGCAACTAGTTCTGGACGATATTTTAGAAAAATTTCCTTTTCTGACTGCTCGTGATAGCGCAGACCATAACGCTGTCAATTGTCCCGAAGATAACTTCCTCGAGTGCATACAGCAACTTAAGGATCAATTTGACTATGATTTCTTGATTGATGTGACGGCTATCGATTGGGATGTCGAAACACCGCGTTTTACTGGGATCTATCACTTGTTTTCGACACGAAAGCATTGCTACTTGCGGATTGCTGTCGACTGCGCGGATTCTATTAATCCAAGTTTACCTTCGCTGGCCCACATTTACCCTGCGGCCGATTGGCATGAACGGGAAACCTACGACTTGATGGGCATTCACTATAGCAACCATCCAGATCTAAGACGCATTTTGATGTGGGATGATTATCCTTATCACCCGCTGCGCAAAGAATTTCCATTGGCGGGAATTGAGGTTCCATTACCAGCGGCTGATGTTGCCGAGCGTACAGGAACTCAGGTAGAACCGGCTCCCATGATGGGAGGCCCCTTTGTTTCTTCAGCCGATGGTCCGATGAGCCAGACCGAGCCTAGCGCGCGTGATGAAAGTTGGACTGAATCGATGACCAAACCTA
>Ga0213867_1001346_pt1 | contig 10954 bp, 8 predicted proteins | sample PICome_12_FD_160120 | JGI IMG/M metagenome (GOLD analysis project Ga0213867, IMG submission 160120) | Coastal seawater microbial communities near Pivers Island, North Carolina, United States - PICO540 | ecosystem: Environmental > Aquatic > Marine > Coastal | place: USA: North Carolina | collected... | reverse complement strand
ATCGTGCGCAGTTCGCAGTTCGTAGCAATGATGGAAATCAAACTCCAACAATGAGAATTCCTTCTTCCAATCTCTATAGAGAGCAGGCATCCCCCCTCTTTCTCTTCGAACACATTCATGAGGCGATCATACTACTTAAATAAAATAACACAACTATTACAGAAATGAAGGACAGATTGAAATCGTACAATTATACCAAAAAAAAGAAACATCTTTGTTGGCCAACATCACGCAATGCTCAACTTCGATGCATCGGCATCCTTCCATACATTTTGTTGCCGCTGATTTTAATCCTTCAAATCCATATTTATAAAACATACATGAGGGGACAAAATCGAACCATGGATGTGCATGTAGCGGAGATGCTCTCGTCAAGTCATGAGTTTGCCTCGGGTGTGTTTTTAAATCATTCTCGTCCTACTATTGGCTACGATACATTTTCACCTCATCCGCGTGTTGTACGTCTCGTGGACGGTGATGCTTTAACATCTAATGCTGCAGATATTCTTTATATTCCTCCATCCAAAGGGCTTCATGAGATGAAAGAGGAGCAAATTCAATTAAGCGAAAGGGAGCATCACTACGCGAGTTCGTTTGTTCATGGAGATTGCGTTCAAATGAGGGATTGGCAACTGACAAGTTTTCCGTCATGTAATTCAATTCATGAGTACTCGCTTGCCGAAACAAATAAGACTAAACAAGCAAGGTTAATCAATCATGGGCAATGGAGGGATGTTTGGAAGATTAGTGATACAAAAAATAAAAATTACGCACTCAAGACAATGCGTTACGTGCATGACTATTCAGAGCGTAATTATGATCGACATCGTCGTGATTCTGTCGCCATGGAACGTTTGTCAGGCAGTCCTTCTATCGTTGACATTTATGGATTTTGTGGGAATTCGGGCATGTTTCAGCTCGGCACAGGAGGCGATTTAAATTCCTTTATTTGGGGGAGACAACGTCGTAATTTTAACCTGACAGATGCGCTTCATATTGCAAAAGATGTAGCTGCAGGTGTTGCGGCATTGCACTCATTTGACGGGAAATATGCTACTATAGCTCATACAGATATCAAGCCTGCTCAATTTATCAAAATTGACGGAAAATTCCGCCTCAATGATTTTAATAGATGCCGATGTAAGTCCATCTTGATTTCTTGATATGTTGTGATCAATTTCCATCCACTCATATTTTACAAGTTATTGCATGGAATAAAAAGAAGAAGAAGCCATGTATCTATCAGGTTGGAAATAACCCGGGAAAGATTCGAAGCCCAGAAGAATACATTATACCTCACATTCAGACAGAAAAAGTAGATGTCTTCAGTATGTGTAACATATTTTATTCACTGTTGACAAAGGAACGGCCTTGGGACTCATATACAAATGAAATTGCAAAGGAAAGAATCAAGAAAGGTCATCGTCCGCATATTGATGAAGATTTGAAAAATAGCGATAACTCGATTGTCAAAGTATTTTTGATTGCGATGGATAAATGTTTTATAACAAATCCGAAGGAACGAGCAAGGGCATCTGAGATCTTGAAATTTTTCAATGTTGCTCTTGCAAACATTGATGATCCAAACTATATTCCGAAATGGAAGCGATGAGCATTTCGCGTACAACTTCGAGTAGGTTTGACCGAAGGCTGAAAAGCGTAGCACAAAATTTAAACACTACCTATTGAGGTATTAATGTCACCACTTGAACTTCACTTCAATGATAGAACATGATTCATGAAGATCTTATCGTCTGCATCACGTTGGAAATAGTTGCTTAGATAGCAGAGGGATTCAATGAATTTAAATTCTTTACTTTTGTAGTTTCTCATCTTGATTGTGCGATTGTCGTTACTGTATGTAAAAAAGACAATTGCTCTTACCTCCACTTGCACCTGAAATTCAATATAAATTTGTTTTGTAAGATAGACCTAGCACAATCGTGCGATTTCAAATTATTTTCAAGAGTAGTGCTGGTTTCTACACCCACCTATGTCGTTCACAAATGGTGAAGGTGATCAATTGTTTACAACCATAATCATATCAACAGAATCATTTTAATTTTGTAAAAAATTATTACAGTTATTAACACCATTCTGCGTTACTCTATATCAACGAACTCTATACTAGCTTCGGTCATTCTCCTAAATCAATGTTACTTCTTTATCTCCTCTGATCTTCAAATCTTGCTTGAATTACAAAGTTGCTAGCTAATCCTCACCGCAGTTCTGATCGAGCGCGTCAATTGCAATTGGCGCAAAAGTACGCATAACTCTGCGCAAAATTGTGGCGCAATAAAAATTATTTACATTGTACCAGGTCTTCGATTTGTATCACCAATAAATATCTCATAATCAAGAAACGTAGGACCCTCAACATTTGAAACAAGCATCTCCAATAAAAATGACATCAAATTGGTTGAATATTTATCGTATGAATGAGATAGCAAATACGAGTCTCTTGCGATGCTACATGAATCACCTTCATCTCCCATTACAAGTGAAACAATAAATGTTTGAACAAGGACGTTGTCTATACTTGCAAAACCGCTCTCTGAACCTTATAACGATAAAAATATGAAGGGGTTTCACAAACAAACATACCACCGTATTATTGCAACCCGTTACCATTAACTAATTAGCAATAGCATTCAGCATTAGGATAACAAACACGAACTATGGTGATTTCTAAAGTGTTCACATAATATCATGGAGGATAAAACATAACCATCACCATCTTGGGCATTCAACAATTTTACTGCTCTTCAAGTAAAGTATCGATCCTTGACAACTTTTCTCTTTTATCTTGAGCCATCTTTTCCGAACAACCGTCAAATGTACTACGGTCCAAATCTGGAATACCTTTTTTCAACTGATAAATGACCTAACACAACATCAACATAATATAGAAATTTGCATTAAAGTCTTTGTTATATATGAACACCTACTTACCGAAACTGAAGAATGCTTTGCTTTGCGAAGATCTGAGAATTGGAGATTGTTTTTTTCACAAAACGAGAAGAAGTGAAATTGAGACCTAAATATTTCACAATCAACGTTTCCACCTTCTTCCACTGATCCATCTTTTTCGGATTGATCGTTATTCTTCAAAGGTACAACGATCAAGTTTTGACCTTCATCCTGTAATCGGAGTAAAATTTCTTGCATCAAACTTTCCATGCTTGAATGTTCATTCGACTTGCAAACATTTTCCATTTCACTTGAAATGTAATCATTTTCAAAGTAGGGCAACTGAGAAAAGAAAAAGTCCTTCAAATCAGATGCTTGATCAGACGACTGAAGATATTCATACAGAGAAAAGACTTTTTGATCGCCTGAAGAAAAATGAAGCAATTTCCAAAACCATTCTCGTATTTTTGTCTTCGGTGGCAAGCCTTGGTTATCAGGGCGACGAAAAAAAGCAACACCAACAGGGGAAGGGGGGCAAGCCCAAACATGAGCGGTTTGAAATCCTCTTTCGCCTGCATTTCGGAGATATTCCGCAACCAAATTCTGAAATAGTCCGGACCGACTTTTTGCAGGCTGGAAGAAGGGCAGCGAATCAAGGAAAGATATATACACCTTCCCTCGATTAGGAAGTGGACACTTATTTTCATACTCGTCAACAAACATTAGGAATACGAGTGTATCAATTCCTTCGAGTGCTTGAAAAAGCGCAATTGTTCTTCTCCTATACGGGATATGTGTTGGGTATTGGGGACATATCTTTCGAACTTCTGGTGCAACACTAATACTTTTTACCCACGACCCGACCAATCTAACAGAAACCTCACTCGAATTCAACGATGATGTTGATTCTTCTACGCCCACCATATTCTTCATCTGGCAATCGATTTTCTTGCGCAGTCCACCTTCAATGTCTTTCGATAAATCGCAATGCGGAATGTCATTAACTCCATTTCCAAAAAAATCTTTGACTTTAGCGAGATTATTTCCATGTTCATTCAATACACACCGCATGCAAGTAAATTTATCCTTTTTCTGACTATCCGTATTCAGCGAGCATATTCCATAAACCCAGTTGGTGCATTTCGAGCATTGCAAAAGTTCTTCGTCTCTCCTATGGTCTCCGCATATGGTGCATTTTGTCTTATCATCTTCTGTTGACTGTAAGCCATTTAACGCCGAAGTAAAGCGCTTTTCGAATGTATCCATTCCCTGCTTTGCAATACTCCCAATATCGCTGTCTTCGCCATTATAGAGAATTGCGTTTTGGAAAACAAGCTTCACGTCAGCTTCAAAGCTTTCTAGATTTTTATACTGGCTTGAAAGCAACCGAGATTTAACTGTAGAGAGATCCATTGGATTCTTAACAATAACTAAATAATCCGGTATATCTAGTGTAATTAATTGAGAGTAAGTGTGCATATTCTTCTGTGAATTTTCTTAAAGATAACCTTACCGAGCTCTAGCGGGTCAACTGGTTCGCTAAATAACCAACCAAAATCTGGATGGTTGATCATATCTTCAACAACCGGAAGGCACAATTTAACGTAATCCTCATTATTTCTTAGAGACAAAAGATGCGTATTTCCTTTTATATTTTTGTTCGTGCTGTTTAAATGAGTGTAAAGCCTATCAACATAAAATTCATCGATTGAATCATTGTCGATTTTAATGCGTTTTTGCGATGGACTGTTGTTTACCACTTCAGTTTGTTCACTCGACTGACAATAACTTTCGTCATTGTCGATTTCAATGCGTTTTTGCGATGGACTGTTGTTTACCACTTCAGTTTGTTTACTCGTCTGACAATTACTTTCGTCATTGTCGAGTTGCTGCGATGGAACGTCCTCCGGTAGCGAGTTGTGTAATCGAGTAGCTTCGATCCCAAACGTGTGATCGTATTTTTTGTGGTTATCAATAGGTATTCGATTTAAATCAAGATTGTGTTGTGACTGAACTTCTTGGAGTTGAGAATCAACTTGTTGAATAGTTGATGAATTTGGTTGTTGTAAATGATTCACATTATGGTGTCCGTTAGGAACAGAAGAAAGGTTCGCATTGCTCACACTGTTAATAGGGTTACCTGCATTTTGTCTATTTCTTAGGAGAATCTGCCGAGCTTGGTTCAAAGTAAGTAAGTCTTTCGTCGATTTGGGTGCTGACGAAAAAAATTGAGACACATAAAAACTATAATCAAATTACTTGTAAGAAACGTACCTGCTACAGGTCCACATACATTACAAGTAAGAAAGCTTCCAGTCTCCTTACATCTGATAAAATGATTAATAATGAGACGAGAGCTATTACAATGCGAAACTTTGCAATTTGGATCGTTGCATTTTCGTAAATGTTTCCAAAGGTCAACCATTTTATAACAAGCAGGAATTCTGTAGATTAATCTCGTCAGTTAATTCATATCATAACTTTGAAATATGTAACCAGCCAACTTACCGACATGATGGCCCATTCTGACACTTAGAAGAATGCCTTAACAAAAGAAGTCGATGTTGTTGTTGTTGCACAGCTTTCTCGCTTAGTTGGGGCATCTTCCTTAAAGAATATCCTGCAGCCTGAGCCATCGTGAACTGGTTCACTTCATCAACCGTGAGCGGATCCAAATGGCACGAATCAATCAACCTATTAGGATTCCTAGAACTAAGACTGTTCGACAAAATAGGTATGCACTGTTCCGAATCCAGTTGATTGGACTGCACATTCATTGAATCAAACTCGTTACTGTCGTCTGATAAACCAGGTGCATTTTTCGAATTGAATTGCTCTCCCCCCTTCCCAGGAAAGCTTTCCATAAAAATACGTGATTTATCCATCTGAGTTAAAGGAGCTCGCTCTACAGCAGAAGAGTCGAGATTACCTCCACCAGAAAACCTGTAGTCGTCTGGGTTTTTCGATACTTTATTAAGAGAATTCAATCTTGCTCTCGTCTGCTCTGAACTACGATGAGCATTTACGAAAGATCCACGACTTAGTGGAGCATTTCCACTATTACGACGATGAACACTCGAATCTTTGCTCCTTTGTGCGTCTTTAAAGCTTCTCTCAAGCAAAGCTTTATCACTGTCATGATTGTTCATGCCAATATTCTGAGAATAAAGACCCTGAGCCATACCACGCATTTGCGGATCTATACTATTGCTATGTTCACTCATCTGGGAAGGTGGTCTTTCCATTGAATTCATATAATTGCTTATCTGGTCATCAAATAATGAAGTTAAGGTATTACCATTGTTTACATGTCCAACTCGCCTTGATTTCCCTGAATTAATTATTTGCTTTAACCTGTCGCGAAGAGTCGAGTAATCTGAATAGTCTTCCTTCGTTTTAGCAGTTCGATACAAACATTCCTCTAACTTCTTTGCAAGATATGGTATAGAGCTATGAAAGAAAACTGCAATTGAGAATTGACAATTGAGTCACATGTGAAATTTTTTGCGAAACTCACTTTTCTCTATTCGATCGACCAATTTGCCCTTCGTTCGAAAATTGGATCATCCCTGCTATTCGCAAAATAATGTCTCGACGTTGCTGAAAGTCAGCATCATTGTGCCGCCAATTGCCGACGCAGGTCTTACTCAAAGAGGCGCGAAAAGTTTCTACACACTGGTCGAGCTCAGTTAATTGGGAGTCCATTAACACAATCTTTTGACCATCCTTCTCAAGCCTGCGTTTCGATGACGACCGTGATATAGGTTGAGGGTGTGGTGGTTGATAATAACCTATTTGGCTATTACTATTCATAGGATTACTGTCCATACGATTATTATTAGTTCCTTGCATACCAGTGAAACTTCCAGATCGCATGCTATTGCTATTCCGTCTCGACTCGAACGACGAACGGGTCACGTTTACCTTATTATTTCTGGAAGTTTTAGAAGTCATATTATTGTTCATATTCATCCGATTCCTCATTGCCGGGGGCATAGTGCCCATCCCTCGTTCAACATTCATAAGTTGTTTTAACCGTTGATTATGAATATTCGCGTATTCTGCATAAACATTAGGAGGCAAATCTCTCTGTTGTTGGTTGTCCATCTGTTGCTGGAGTGGTGGTGCTAGCGGTTGCTGCTGGCTCGCATGAGAGCTCTGTCGACGATATGGTAATGGCATCTGTCCTCCTGGTGCACCCATGGGTGATCTTTGGGACATTCCTTGATTCATTGCATCCATACCCATCATCATGCCATTATTAGAAGAGCCAAATCCATCCATCCTACCCCCGATCCCTCCTCCTCCAAGAGGTGCCATGGCGCCCATGGGAGCCGAATGTGACTGTTGCATTTTATTGTTTAAGAAACCCATGTTATGATTGCTGGCACCAGTTCCATTATTACTAAATGGCAAATTACCCGAATTACTAACACCACCCCACATATTGCTACTATTGTGGTTGCTACTATCATTTCTATTATTTTCACCGGTGCTATTTATTAATGTATTTTCTAACGGTTGATCAAAGGCGTTTAAAAAATTATTTTTTCCCGACGTTTGACTGCCACCTGGGTCACCGGGCCCATCGAACGAGGTACTTTCAAATATTCCCTGCAGAGAATGCGTTGGCTGCGGAGGATTCGTAGGCGGTGGGCAGGCAATATTCCCACTCATATCTCCACCGCGGTTAAAGTTGCTCATGCCCATGGACGAGGACAAGTTATTTCTGTTAAATGGCGTACGGCCTAAATTAGCTGAATTGTGCTGCTGTCCATTTAATCCACCAAATCGGTTCAGGTCCTGACCGCCGTTCCCGATGCCATAATGATTAGAACCTTGACCTTGATTGTGGTGGCTGTTGCCATATGGCATCTGATCACTGTTCATCTTTGTTGTGGTCTCTCTCAAACTTAATTTCGGCAAAGCAGCATCGTATTTTCTCTCGATATGCGAGAACCGTTTTACCTAATAGATATACCTGTTCTCTCGCACCGGATAAGAACATCACTCACATGTAAGCTTATCTGAATCCCATATTACATAATTGGAAGCGCTTGGTATCTATTTTCTTAAATGTATTAAGAAAATCGTTTTATATTTAAGAACGAATCTAGATTTGTCTCTTCACGTAAATGATATGAAGATTGGATTTTTTATTATTCTATGACGAAGCTCGATTTGTCTCAACGAACAACTGAAAATGCCACAGGATATCATTTTAAGAATTCAGAGTACGGGAAGTCATGGTTCAATAACAGTGAAGATGATGATGCGTCTAGCACCTGGCACAAGAGTAGAAATTAGAAAAAGTTAACATACGCACATAACCTCGTTCACTAAAATAATCAAAGGAATGTAGCGAGATGACGTTAGCGTAATAGATGGTTGTGTTTATAAAAAAACTAAGCCTAATGTTGAAAAAAAATTTATTAGATCTGAAGTGTAATTTTTTTTCTCAAAAGAAACATTTTACATCTTCGCAAATTCGCGCATGCGGTTTGGGTTCTCTAACTACTCGGTACATAATATTTTATTTTTTTTTGAACTTCTACTCTATTTTATTTTTATTTATGTTCGAGCATTCCGAGAAACACAGATTGTCACTGTCGATAGTCATAGACATATATATATCTCAATAGAAGCATTCCGAGAATACATGTACTTTACAGAATATTCGAGTACATATATAAAATGTTGCACAGAAATAATGTTAGAAAAAACCGTTTGAACCGATCGCTTGAGGAGAAAGGTAGAGCTACTAAAGTAAACTTGTGACTTGAACCAAATTGTGAAATCTTTCATCAGCTCCACATTAGTTGTTCACTAACAGAGGAAATGATGACGCGTATTATATGTTTCGACCAATAAAAACTTCTAATACTACTCCTCTTCCAAACCAGTGATTGATGAAGAGGATGAGTTGTAACTATGGAGTAATATATACCTGGTACAAGAGTAGACAATAATGGCCTTGTTCTATTGGTTTCCAGAAGCAAACGTCAAGGGATCGTCGATAAATGACAGGACTTTCCCTGTCTCATGCACAGATAAAGCGGTTTGTTTTACATGCGAACTGACTGTAGATGTGCAGCACCGGTCTTCGACAAACTCGATGTTGTCAGGGAAAATGTACTCTTAAACACTATAGCAACATTGAGAACTTTTTGCTACCGTTCATCACGTGTACAATATTGTAGAAATAGGATCAGTAACTAACATTAGCTCGTACAGCTTGTGATATATTGAAAGAAAATTGGAATATTACCCGTGACTTTCTAGGAACAACTGAACAACCCCTAAAACCAAATAAAGTGCATGAAACGACGATATTAACAAATTTTGCAAGAAAGAGTCAACATGGAGGAAAGCAGCCGCTTTATCTTGGTAAACATCTATCGCCGCCGCCTAAATAGAAATTCAGAAAAACATAGAAATAACAGTTGAAATGTTGGTCTTTCCAGATGCATCTACGTTTGCCCTGCTCTAACGTAATTATAGATACCGAAAATTCGCCTGCACCTTCTGAAAAGCATTTTTATACCGAGAGGCCAACGCATGAGCATGAATGCCTAATTTCTGTGTCAGCCCAAACTGAATCTCTTTGCACCTTCATAAGGTTTTTCAAATATTGAAATTCTCCGTCTACCTCTCGAATCTGCGTTCGAACATCACTTTGAGTCACTTTTGGTCGGACAACTTCGCATTCTACTAAGAAAGCTTCCAAATTTGATTTTTTCATCTGAAGGCAATTAGAAAGGCCTTGTAAACTCCAAGGATTCTTGGGATGATAATTTAAGTCACACCGATATACTTCTTCAGCTTCATCGAGATGGCCCTGCTCTAGTAGAAGTCCGCCAAGCGCATGACGGACAGGTTGCATCCTTCCCCATGGTTCGTCATAATTGAAAGAGTCTTCTAGGACAACAGCCTGTCGAAGAGCATCAAAAGCCAGATCATATCTTTTTTCTCTATATAATATTTCGCCTTTGATCATAAAACTTTCTGCAGCTAGAATATCCGCAACGCTGTTGTTGTGCAGGAGTCGCCCATCAATCTCTCGATATGCTCGCACTGATTCGAACTTATTATATTCTTTTCTAGCTTGCTCTACATCATTCTTCACAGCAAACGCAAGTGCCCTCGCCCCATACAAAATCGCGGTACGATAGAACATAATTTTCGGTTGATCTGGGATATCAATTTGAAGTAGAGTGTCCCACTGTCCAAACCGCACAAGTGCGTGCAAATCTAAAGCAGAATACGATTCCAGATAAAGCTGAGTCCCTGGGCTGACAACAAATAAATTTGATTCTTTCAGAATCCTATTCAATTCATCTACAATAATTCAGTGATTAGTCAAATTCGCTGTCAAAATGTACTTTAGGTTGCCTTACCAGCAGTTGCTAGAGCAACGTCTTTCATGCCTCCCATCAATGCCCCGTAGACAAGCATGTGATAATTATGAGCCATGTACCCAAAATAAAAACCGAATGGCCCACTAGTTGTGGGGGAGTGTTTCATCAATACCTTATCTGATTCTAGAGCGCGTTTATTAAATTCAACACAACTATTGTAGTCGCCAATCAATACATCAATGTGTGTGGGCATATGCAAAAGATGACCAATAAAAGGATAATCTTCACGAAGAATTCTGCATGCATCAAGGGAAATTTCTGGAGTCGGACACATTTCGGCAAGGTGAATATACAGATGGCATAATCCGGGATGATTTGGACTAATTTCTAAAGCGTGCTCGAGGACTTTCTTAATTTCATTCGCATCTGGACTCGTTGGTTCACCAGTAGGATATTCATACAATTTCCAAGCGTTGATAACCATCAAACTTTCTGCAAAGAAAAATGCTACGTCTGGATCATCAGGGTAGGAGTGATAAACTTTTCGGAGCTTATTGGCATAAGGTCTAGTGAACGAAGATGAATAAAAAACAAGTAAGTAGCCGGATAATACGATCTCATATCGGACAAATAAATATTTACAAACACCTAACAACTAAGAATACTTACCGACTGACAGACGTTTC
>Ga0213867_1001343_pt1 | contig 10969 bp, 24 predicted proteins | sample PICome_12_FD_160120 | JGI IMG/M metagenome (GOLD analysis project Ga0213867, IMG submission 160120) | Coastal seawater microbial communities near Pivers Island, North Carolina, United States - PICO540 | ecosystem: Environmental > Aquatic > Marine > Coastal | place: USA: North Carolina... | reverse complement strand
TGGATAGCATAGGCCGCAGCCGTCTGAGTATCTTCTCCACGCGCCACCCCAGAGGATCAGCCTGACGCCGCGCTTTCCCCGACTTGTACGCAGGCGACATTCTGGTCAGCATCTCTGAAACCTTGGCAGACGTAGCGTCCTGATAATCCCTCGCGCGCGCTACAGTGTCATCACTACAGACACTGTCAGCACTTACACTGTAATCACTTATAGAGCTAAATATATTATTAGTAGTTTCAGTGTATGCACTGTGATTAGCACTGTATTCACTTACACTGTAATCACTATCTCGGCCTGTCGGCCTCGCGTTAGCGTACTTCCTTATCGGCATTTGTCAATCCCCTTTTTTCTTGGCAGACGTAGCGACTTTTTCCCAGCACTCGTGACGATCTACAGGGTCACAAATCAACTGCCCAGAGGCCAGAATAACCCAGCCACCCAGAGTAATATCATAGGCTCTATCACAGGCTGCGCAGCGGTCTAAGTCAACGTTGCTTTGGAAACCACTTCTCTTAGCTTTCTTCTTGCTCATCCCGTGCATTCCCCGTCATCTGCCTGACAAAGGAACGCCTCATCATCGAATATCCAATCGCCTTGTCTGTCAACGAACTCGCCAAGCTCTCGATATGTTCTGATGTCGTGAAACGTGTTGGACTTCTTGCTTTCCCAATTCGCCCACCATTCCATTCGATCTGGGTACTCACGCCACATCGCAGCCAACGTAGCCTCAGACTTCAAGAAACACCCGTCACAGTTACCTGATCCAGGCGCAATCTTTAGATCGTATGACTTGCCCCTCCAGAACTGCATAACATCTTGCTTTGTCACGCCCGCATCTGCCAAAGGAAATACATTAACTGTTCGCTTATCTTTGCTTGCCTTAATCCTGCGCCCTTCATCTGCGCGTATGCCAACTAAGTTGTTCCAATGCTTCCAGCCAAGAGACAGCAAATATCTGCGCATCGTCTTGACCTTTAGCTCTTGCGTACATGCCCGACGAAACACATTCGGTAGCATGTTGAACGATAGGTACTTGTCAAACGGCTCACCGTTTCTCGCGGCAGTATCCCAATCAACGACCTTGAACGCAGCGGTACCGTTCTTTCTCTTTGCGCTTGGAGCGCGGTCATACTCTAACCACGTAATCGGTACACCCCAATGCGTTTCCAAATCGCGCACAAAGTCCAATGTTCCAGGCATTTCCCTGCCAGTATTTGCAAACAAAACCTCACAGTTTGCAGGTAATTCACCATCATACTCGCATAGTATTTCGTACAGCATGTAGGCGCTTGTGCGCCCTCCGCTTACACTAATAAGTGTGTTGCCCTCTGGAAGCTTGTATGGCTCACTCCTCATCATCCTGCACCACCCATCCATAGCCCTCGCATGTCTGACACGTCACCTTCACCTCTTTCAGGTACCCGCCGTGTTCGTAGTCTACCACAGGCTCCTCACCCAAGTACTCGCCCTCGCCAGTACACTCCTTGCAGACCATCGCAGGCTCCACAAACTTGCGCCCATCAGAACCGTAAAACACAAAGCGCGCCGTTCCACCTGTAACCTCTAATCCATGAAACTTCATTGATCTAATTCCTTAAATGATGGGTAGTTGTATCCAAGATTGTTTAAAAACTTCACTACTTTTGCGTCAAGTTTATCAATCTGTTTGATTTCATCTTTTGCCCAATCAGGAACAATCGTAGGCCTCTCCTCCCACACGCATCTTGCATGCCACAGGCAAGACCTAATCTTCATAACTTCACGCACACTAAACGAAAGTTGCTCATTCATACTGTTCTCCACTTTCCATAACTCACTGATACTTTTTTCTTTGCTTTTAATTCTAACAAGCTGCGCAACACTATGTCATTCGGTATTGCGATTAGCTCTGCCACCTCCTCAGAAGTGAACGACATGTTCATCACATTCAGCAACTGAAACACACGGTCTTTGTCTGATAGCTTACCTGGGTAGTCAGTCATCGCTCTTCCGCGCTTTCAGATCATCGTAAGCTTTTTGTATTTCTTGCTCGTCAGTCGTACCAAGCCAAGCTGGCAAAAAGAATTTGGTAAACTCTTCCTCAAACTTGTCCCAATCAGGTTCAATGCCCTGCTTGCGCAAAATCTCTTTTATTTCTTCGGGTATTTCTTCCATCCGATCCACTCCAATATTGCTTCGTAAGTTTCAATCGGCAACACAACCAATGTGCGCCCACGGTCTTTTCGGATGAACAACATGTCACTGTCATCCTGATCTAGCGCGTCATACAGATCCTGATACGCTCTAGCTCTACGCTTGCACTCAGCAAGCAATGCCTGCTCTGGCCCTATCTTTAGATCACCCTTGTAGTTGCCTTTGGCTGCGCCCGACAAAGGTACACGCTCGGCCTCTACCCCACGCTCTCTATGCCAGTTTACTATCTCGCGCTCAAAGTTAGCGCCCTTGTCTCTAGCTGCTTTACCGCCCATCTTGTTCCTCTACTGCTCTGATTGTTTGCCCTATACGCATCGCTATCTGTGGAACGATTGCGTTTCCTAATCCTCTAAGTCTGTGTGTCCTATTGGGTATCCCATGAGCCACTCGACCCAATTCGGGTTCAGTGTCCCACCATCTTTCGATTGGTTGTCTGTGTACTGAACAGCTACGTCCAGAGTGTCCCAACTTACCTTCCCGTTGCGTATCCTGCCGCCCTTGTACCCGCCCTTGTGATCTCGGGCTGTCGGTGTGGGCCACAATAAATACTCGTTCGCGTCTGTGCGGGGCATTGACACCGCAAGCTGGAACAACAAACGCCCTTGCGGCGTAGCCTTGGCACTCCAAGTTAGACAGCACTTCGTCGATCCCCAATGAGATGTGCCCATAAACATTTTCGAGAACGCACCAAGCGGGTCTTTTTTGTGCAACAATTTCGCAGATGTACGGCCAGATGTGGCGATTGTCGCTCGATCCTTTGCGCTCACCTGCGACGGACCAGGGCTGACATGGATAGCCAGCCGTGATAATTTCGCAGTCGGGAACATTTCTATCTGGGTCACTTGCTAACTCCTTAACGTCCGTAGCTACTGGCACGTCAGGCCAATGCTTTGACACGATTTGTCTACTCCATTCTTCTATGTCACAAAACATCACTGGCCTGCTCAATCCTGCCCATTCAAAGCCAAGAGCAAAGCCGCCAATGCCTGAGCATAGATCAACATGGCGCAGTAATTTATCCATAAAAATCATTAGGCGTCACAGCGCCCATCGTAGTTTCTTGTATAATTAACATATACTTAGCAGATGGGATCTTGTAATCCTTGTGATCCGTAGGTAAGCACCACCGCCGAACAACTGTGGCATGCGGCGCACCAAGTTTCTCGGCCAATTGTGTCAAAGTCAAATTCTTCTCTGACCGCCATTTTTCAAGTTTCATCATTTTCTCCTTGACTACTTGTGTCAAATAATTAACTTAGTGTCACGTTATGTCAAGAGGTAATCATGGGTTTACAGAACAAACAATGGGCCGACAGGTTCAATTATAAATGGCACAGTAACCCGTCTACACCTGATGCTTGGGTATTCTTTGATAAGTGTATCCTGCGCCCCATGCGAGACAAAGCATGGCGCATCATTGTGGGTGACGAAGATGGGGATATGATCTGGGCAAGAGAGGTAATCTCAGACGCGGGACACTACAAAGATGTCTTGGGTCACACGCAGTACAATGACAATCCAAACATGGTCAGCGGCAGGGCAGTGCAAGCATACACTGACATGCTGCTAGTCGATGACGCATCCCCCAACGAAGCATACGCAGAGGCAGTCAATGTCTTGCAAGGCTTTCAAGGTGGACACTGGCGCGACAAGCCAAAGGATCAGCTTTGGATTGAGAACAGAGAACGTATCTACTTTGATGCAGACGGGAAGCGGAGCAAGGAGCCAGTTCAATCTGAATTTGCGCTAGTATGCGAGAACGCCGCTTCTGGCATCAGGGAGGCAATGAGTGGCGCGAACCGCATCGTAGGTGAGATAGACTTGTTTGGGTCTATACCGCACTGCGAACTACCTTACTTTGGTAAGCCAGATTATGGGGAGGGACGGGTTGAGCTTAAAACTCAGTGGGATCAGGCCGCCCACACAGACAACCCACGCGCTAACTCATTGCCGAAAAAAATCAAAGCACCGCACATGACACAGCTTGCAGGATACTGGCATCTTAGCAAGATTGTGCCTAAGATAGTCTACGCAAACAGACTAGGCTTTGTTGTTCTTGAGCCTACGATTGATGAGCTTGAGTACGCGCTGCACGATATTTCAATGGCATGTCGTCGCAGGGAAAAGCTAATGAAGGTAGCTGATGATGCTGTTGAATTACTAAACCTTACCGATCCACATTTTGCAGACAGTTTTGTGTGGCGTGACTTGTCACCGAGCGTACTGCGTAAAGCAAAGGAGCTATTTGGGAGAACATGAACGATCTAATAAAAGCAATGAGTGAGGTAAACGACCTCAACAGAACACACGGTGTAGTGCAGAGAGGCGGTAAAAAATACACAGAAGTATTTGTGCGTGTTGAGGCGTTTCGCAAAGCATTCGGAACTACAATGGGTATTACAACTGACATAGTTGTAGATGATGGACAGAAGGTAGTCATCAAAGCCCAAGTTGTGAATGACAAAGGCATGGCAATCGGTAGCGGATACGCAGAGGAGATACGCGGTCAAGGTAATGTGGACCGCACCTCTGCGCTAGAGAATGCGGAGACATCTGCGATAGGCCGTGCGCTTGCCTCACTAGGTCTACATGGTGGCGCTTACGCTAGTTCTTTTGAGATAGAGGTGGCGCAGCGAAACGACAAAGCTTTGCATGTGCCAAAAGAACCGCAAAAATTAGCACATGACAATTCGCCAAAAGGTGAACCAGTGGTTCGCATGTCACCAGAAGAAGCTATGGAATGGTGCAAAGCAAAGATTGCAAGCTACCAAGCAGCGCCCGATCTGCGTTCATTGCAGGACATAGATCGAAACACACCAGATAATTACCTGGACTGTCTAAAGCAAGACTATCCAGACTACCACCAAAGACTTGTACTAAGATTTACAGAAGCAGAAAGGAAGTTTGCACATGTCTAATAAGCCAACACTCGGGGTAAAGTCGTTTACTATTGACGGCTTTATGAACAACAATATGCCTGTGGAAATGCGCGCGTCCGCATGGATCAATGTACCAAAGGATAAGAAGTATGACACGGCCACGCTTCAAGTAGCAGAGCAGGTAAAGGAACTTATGATACAACACGGTATCTCTGTCAGTGTGCAGTTACAGCACCGCAACGGTGATGACCCAAAGATGTGGCCTCGCATTGCGTCATTCCCATTGTTTCCGAACCGTCCTGATACGCAGCCACAGCAGCAGCAAAACTATCAGGCTCCACCAACCGCGCCACTAGACGACTCGATCCCATTTTAAGGAGTAAGCAGTGGTAAACTTAGTAGATGCATTTACAAAACTGCATAAACGACGCCCTACTGAGAAAGAAATTGCTGCCATGTGGCAGATGAAACGTGAGCAAGAGGGCTTTAGGAAAAAACAAATACAAGAGAAAACAAAAGAACCCGCGCCAAAGAAAGGAAGGGAGCCTAAGACACCTACAAAAGTCTCTGTGTCAAAAGAAAGGTTTCCTTACAGAGCCTCTAGGGACGCCAAGTGTATCAACAGAATGTTGCATATACAGATGACAGTGAAAGACATAGCGTACTGCTTAGGTCACACTGAAAACTTTGTTATGTCGCAGATAGAAAAGTGGCAGTTGCCGCGAGAGCCAGACAAGTAAATCGTGTAGGCGGCAGTTATGTAAGGTGTCGGGATATAACAACTGGCATGGGCATGCCGCCGCCTACCGAAACAAGATAGCAAAACAGACAGTGAGGACAACAGAAATGATAGAATTTTTTACAGCTTTTTACATAGAATACACATACCAGGGACGTGATATAAAAACATACATCACACTGCCTAGCGCAGAAGCATGCCAAGTATTCATCCGTGACAACGAGGATATGTATAAGTATATGTTTGCAGATGGTGACGTAAACATGTGGTGCCTGGACACAGGCGTAATGTCTAGGTCAATCAGGCCGAAGCTACGACCCGAATAATTACTTACCGTACTTACCGCCGCCATTCATCATGGACTTGGGCTTTTTCTTTTTACCGTGCATTTCTACTTTCCTCATTGTTCCGTAAACGTAAGCATCTTTACGCTCACCAGTTAAGCCCATTTTCTTTGCCCTCGCTTCAAGGGCGCGATGCATTTCTTTAGGCATACTTGTCCTTCATCAGTAGTGCTTCAACAAAGATTGATAATTCATTTGTACCAGAAGATGACTTTGCCTCAAACTGAAAGTCTGATTTTGGCGCAATACGGAATGGTATCTGGCGATCAAACGTCTGCATGTTTAGCTGAAATGTCGCCTCTGCCACACGCAGAACGCGACCAGTGCTGCTATCTACTCGGTTTCTATAAGTGATATACTTGTTAGAGTTTACCGTTCCAGACGTGAGGGATATGCGAAAGATGTATAAAGAATGATTGGCTGGAACAGTGTAGATGCAAGCTTGCGTTGTTCCCAAAGTCGCTTCAATGTTTGCGTATACCGTGCCACCCTCGCTAACTGTGATGTCACCAACATTTGATCCAGATAGAATTGTCGCGCTATTAATCCGATAGAAAGGGTTTGTGGTTGTAACTGGCGTTGTTCCATTTAGCTGCACAATCTCTGCAATTGTTTCATAGTCTGCATTAAGACCAGAAATAACGATTGTCATTGTGTCGGATGCACTGGTTGACACGCAGCTCATTTGAACGGCGGCACTAGGGTGAACGTACTGCCCACCATCATTCCAAATGGTTTGGAAAGTTGTGCCAACACTTCGACTAAACCCAAAGATATTAACAGGCACAACCTCTGGCATGCGCTCCGATGCAATCTCTAGCAGCGCATGCGGGCTGTCTACATCTTCGTGGAAATATCCCATCAGGCTTTCTTCTTCTTGTTCATCATTGATATGCGCTTTGCTTTTTTCTTTGCATCAGCTTTTGATGACGCACCCCAAGCTTGCAATGACTTGAGCAGGCGCGTAGGTCTGCCCTTCTCATCACGCTCTGGCCCCTTCATGTTTCCCATGCGCGCCAAGAAAGATGCACGACGAGGATTGTTGCCCTTCTTCACTGGTGCTTTGAGGTTAGACCCTGGGTTCTCACGCTCATACGATCTGCGGCCTCTCTCATTTAGACCGCCGCTAGGGTTCTTACCTTCTTTGCGCTGCCATGCTGCCGACCTTGCCATGTCACGAACTCATCATTGATTTGCGTCTAGGCTTCTTTGCAGTCTTTGCGCTATCAGCAAAGTCTTTCGCAGTAGGCGCACCAGCTTCACCAGGCTTGCGCATCTTCTCGCCCGATCCAGCCGCGATCCGCGCACGCTTTGCGTGGATGTTTGCGTACAATCCAAGTTTCTTAGCCATGTCTTACACCATCAGTTCAAAGTGAGGGCCGTCGATAAACGGGCGACGACCTTGTGAGCGGCGTAGGTCTATGTATGCATTCATCGCATCCTCGGCAGTGCCATCCCAATCGCCAATGTTATCTATGTGCCACGCTGCACCCCAACGTACTTTGCAGCCTACCATGTTTGCGCCCTCTTTCATAGCGTCTGCAATGTCGTCATAGAGGTTTAGCTCCCAAGACCCCCTGCCATTTATGAAGCACATAAGATCAACGGCAAGGCCATCCAAGTGCTTTGACTTCATGGTTTGTGACGCACCCTTTTCATACAGCTCTTTCTGTTGCTCTAATGTGCGCAGCCCTTGGATTACACCAAAGTCTATCTTTGTAACTGTGATTGCATGCTTGACGACAGCAACCATGCGCTCGTCTACACCTTCCAGCCGATCAAGACTGCGGCGGCTTAGTTTGAACTCACTCATTTCTTTAACCCTCTCATAGTTCTTATCCCAAACGAGGCGGCAATGGACGCATACATCCCCCACTGAACCCAGAGGGGGGTTGTCTCAAGGTTAGCAAATCCCTGTGCCATTGTATCTTGTAAGCTAGGCACAAAGTTAGCAGCAAGGATAAGAACAAACACAATAGTCCAAAGTTCGTCCTTCCATGAGTTTTGTGCAGAACGTATAGCTTCAAGCTCCCAATCAATCTCACCAGTTGCCTGTTTAAGTTTGATCTCTGCATTGGCTTTTTGTACCGCTGTTTTACCATCTACCCAAGCTGTCGCCAGACTGCCGAGACTTCCTATTATCTGACCTATCATACCGAACCTCGATCTGTCTTAGCTTCTTTGTTCATCCAGATACCAAAGCAACCAGTCAATGCACCCATACACACAGAAACTAAACCAGCCTGTCCATTTGTAGGATCAGGCAAAGACATGTACCAGTGGACGCTTTGGTAAGTTAAGATCGTCACCACTAGCATCATCAGCCGTGGAAAGATTTTATATTCATCAATTACTGTTGCTGGCATAATACTCTGCAATCCTTTTGTTCGACGTGATTATAACAACTTTTCCATTTTTGTCATACACTGTGTATTTTACCACTTCTCAAGGTAGACCCCTAAATAATACACACCCAGTAAGCAAACACCTATAGCTAACCCAATCCCTGCAATTGTAGCTAACAGCTCCATACGCTCTTCTCTGGCCTTCTCAGCAGCCTTTTTAGCTGCCTGTCTCTGTTTCCTAGCTTCAGCTTGCCATTGCTGCCAACGATCCCATGTGCCAGGGGGCGCATAGAGGCGACAGTAGCTTTCCAACTCTGCACGTTTAGCTTTTAGATTTTCTAATTGTTGAAACTCTTCCCAATCACCTTCAGAACTACCAGTGATTGCTGTAATAGGGCTGTTCTTTTTTTTCTGAACAGCTTCCTTTACATCTTCTTCCGCAGAAAGGAACTTACCGACTGCGCCGATAAGCCCCGCAGTTTCTTTGCCATTACTGAGAGCCTGACGGATAACCGAATAAGCGGCGTTCGCAGCCATGACACTCTCAAGTATAGCCATGTTATCATCCCGACAAGCTCAGTCTTAACAGCATAATAATAATAGCTGCCGATGAGCCAATCATAATAGCTTCTAGTCTTTTCACACGATTAAACAAATCTTTAAACTGAATATCCATTTCAGTTTTCATAGCAACAATCTGTTTTTCTATAGTGTCAATGCGCTCATGCGCTGATGAAACAGTACGTTTATCCATCTCGTTCCTCTTACGGTGCTACAGGCCAATCGGCATCATCTAAGTTAGGCCACGCATCTAGGTCTGAAAGATCGCGTAGCTCTTGGCGATAGGTTGCCCATGCTGTCTTGACTTCGTTGGTCAATGGGCTGTCATTCATCTGCGTCCAATCGCTGTCAGCTAATAGCTTATTGCGTGTGGTGCGATGACCTTCGGCAGTCTTAGCGTCTAGCGTAGCCTGATAAGCCGCCTCATGCTCTGCCTTGGTTGTCGTAACGCCATCCTCTGTGGTGTCAGCAAACATGTCACGAGCGACATACTTCTCCACCCAGTTTCCATTAGCGTCTTGCTCAACGCCATCACGCACAGACGTTTGGTATGCTGTGGTGGTAGCCGCTGGACTGCGTAGCACTGGGTCTAGATCTAGCGCATCAAGTACGCTGTCATTCCACACACGCGGCAAAGACATGCTGGGGTTAGCTGCACGCCATTGCCCCTGCGTTTTAACTTCGCCTGTTGTTCTATTTCTGTATTCTGACATGATTGAAAGTCTCCTGTGTCAGTTGATTATGCGATTGCGTAGAAGATGTATGTGCCAGTAAGAAGGTCTGGGCCAGTAATTTGAAAGCCACTTGATAGTGGGTCAATCCAATCAGCCCCAGTTACTTGAGCACTATTAGTGTTTAATCTTAAATACGGCTCCGTTCCAGAATTGATGCCTCTTTCAGTATCCCAAATGTACCAACTGTCGGCACCATCACTTAGCTTAATCATTACAAACCTAGCACCACTAGAAAATCCACAATCAACGCTAGTAGTTGTATTGTTTGTATGACTAAAACTCCCCACCTTAGACACACCATCTAGGCTTGCGAATAGGTAGGCTATGTAGGTGTATGAAGAAGTATTAACATCTGATCCACCGCCTAATGTAAACACACTATCTGTTGGTGTAGTACTGTTCCAGTCAGATTGTGTTTCCTCTGCGGCTGTTGTGTTCAAAACCAGACGTTTTGTATTGCCAATGTCTTTATGATAAACAGTCCACCTGCGAGCGTTACTTCTACTTTTCACCCACATCATTTCAGGTACAGCACCAAGGTTATGGCTTACAGTACGCCCCGCTGTTCCGTTCCCCGTGTAAGCAACGACATCAAAGAACGAAGAGGCACGACGCCAGTTCCAATAACAAGCATAAACACTTCCGTAACTGCCAACCTCAGTAAATCCTGTATTTGTCCATTTTTCTGACACAGCGGCAGATGTTTCAGCTGCCGTAGAAGAAGTAACAAGCCTTTTCCCGCTTTCAGTTGATGTTGAACTAAACCCTCTTAGCCTGTCTATTACCGTGCTATTGTTTGTATCCCCAAGAGTAAAGTTTAGTATTTGTGTATCTACAGGAAAACCAGTAGTAATTATGTTTCCATTAGAACTACCAATGCTAACATCAAACACCTCACTCGCACTCTCAGGCACAGCCATAGGGCCACGGCGAATGGCTATGTAGATGTAGGTTTCGCCATTACTTGAAATACGATAGTCTGTTGTGTCTGTGGAAAAACCTGTTGGCGTAATGTTCAATCTTGTATTGGAAACTTCTGCTCCTGAAGTGTTTGCGTATACATATGCATCATTACCTTCTACTACTAATCCACGCATTGCATCAAACATAACCCAATCGCCTGTGCCAGACGCACGTTTAATCATTATCCATTGCGGCTCAAAACCAAGGTCAA
>Ga0213867_1001341_pt1 | contig 10975 bp, 7 predicted proteins | sample PICome_12_FD_160120 | JGI IMG/M metagenome (GOLD analysis project Ga0213867, IMG submission 160120) | Coastal seawater microbial communities near Pivers Island, North Carolina, United States - PICO540 | ecosystem: Environmental > Aquatic > Marine > Coastal | place: USA: North Carolina | collected... | reverse complement strand
CTACTCCTCTTCCGAACCGGTATCGGATGAAGAGGACGAGTTATAATCACAAAGTAATTTATACCTAGTACAAGAGTAGAAGTTAATATAATAAAAGCATACAGTTCAAAAAATACAACAGTATCACGTACATCTCACAACATGTACCCAAACACACCAACATGCGAATACATGAAGAAAAATGTGCATAATGATGTTCCTAATGTCCTACCAAGCACACCAAAACAACATCACGCAAATAGCACCATCCAATGCGCCAGATATAAAAACGAACTGGCAAATTTTTTTCATGCTGTCACCTTCAGCCCAGTCCCCTCAACCTTCGTCCGTGCCATTCACCGTGGGCACTTCTCATCGTGGTCCGGACTAACAACAACCTTAATCAACAATATCTCTCCAAATCGATCGAAACCAGTAAAGGACACCTCCAGATGCAATTTCAAAACTTACATTCAACAAAAACAAAATACGAATCAACTACATCTACCCTACATTGTCCCAACTCAAGAACCTTCCAACACGCGAACAAATAATGCTTTTCTCACTTTGATCGACAACAATGCCCGTTCTTACTCTGACCAAACTGGCCGTTTTCCCATTACATCGAGCAAAGGTAACAAATATGTCTTCATCCTCTATGATTATGATGCCAACGCCCTCCTAGCAATAGCTATTCCAAACAGGCAAGGCAATACAATATGTGAGGCATGGACCAAAACATATAAACAGCTACAATAAAGCGGATACGCACCACAACTGCACATCATTGACAACGAATGTTCCAACGTATTCGCATGTTGGTGTGTTTGGGTACATGTTGTGAGATGTGCGTGATAATGTTGTTTGTTGTTGTGTTGAGTGGTTGATGTGTGCAGGGTGGTCGGGTCTATATTGAACAGGCCTGGCACCATGACATTATTAGTAATACTCCGACCTCTGACCTCTGACTCCGAGTAAGCAGAGTAAGAACATTCTCCTTTCGCTCTAAACGAATTTTAAATTTTAAACACATATACATTTCTGTACCGCTATTCGCTACCGCTACCGCTACATGTATTCGAAAATCTGGAAATTCCTCACTCATCTCGTCATCACTCGTCACTCGTCACAAAAAAATATTTCACATTCGTCAGAATGATCTCTATGTTTAGCATTGACGTCAATGAAACATCTCTTTCTCAATCTGTCGAGAAAAGAGAGAAATACTCGTATTACTTTACGAATGGAAATACGAAACGATATCGATTAAATTAAATTTGAGGGCGCGAAAGAGAAACTCCATGCTTGGAAAGATAGGAATGAAAACTTTCGTATTTTCGTCAAGTTGTTTTCTATACATTTTATCTGGTCACGCTGTCAACGCGTTATCGGCCCCTTCACCTCTTTCAAGAAGAAAGCTAGGGTTTATTACATCTTTACAAAAAGATGGTAAATGCATACGAAGAAATTTTATCAGAAATTTATTCTATCTTGGAATAGCAAATGGATTTTCTGAGGGGGCTTCTGCTGCTCAACAGGCAGTCCTTCCTGATGTCGGGGAGATTGCACGGGCCATTCCTTCAGATGATGGTTGGGATGATAATTTACCATTCGATCCCGCCACGGACTTTAGTCGGTTGGATGGGTCAGTAGATAGCAAGTTCTATTCCGAAACGAGGTTCGTTGAGCATGTTGACGAAAATGCCGTAAAGTTGATGGAGGAGTATATTGCGAAGGAGTTAAAGGATGGTGATAAGGTTCTGGACATTGGTAGTAGTTGGACAAGTCACATACGTGATGCCTCTAGGTTATCTCAGGTGTCCGGAATTGGAATGAACGAGGCGGAGTTGAAAACGAACCCAACCCTCACTGACTTCCAGGTTCTTGACTTAAATCAAAATCCTTCACCGAAACTTCCTTACCCTGACAAAACGTTCGATGTTGCACTGTGTCAGCTTAGTATTGATTATTTTGTTCATCCGCTAGAACTCATGAAAGAAACAAGCAGAGTACTTAGACAAGGTGGGAAGGTAATAATTTTATTTTCAAATAGATTATTTTTAAGTAAGGCCGTGGGTGTGTGGACAGGAGCAGACGACATAGATCACGCATACACAGTTGGAGCTTATTTGCATTATTGCGGAGATAAATGTTTTGAGTCCATACGCGCTTACGATCTCTCACTTCGTTCTCGTGGTAAAGTTATTGGGGACCCGCTTTACGCTGTAGTTGCGATGAAGACTTGATGTTGCAAAAAACATTTTTGCGTTAAAGTACGGGCATTAATTTATTTTCGTGCTACTTCTTTGATTCAAAATGATTTTTTAATACTTCGAGAATCTTGAACGGATTTGATTCAAATGCCTTTTGCGCGTTACGCTTAGGATAATCGTTTCTTTCGTTAAATCTAGCGAAATAGTTCTTGGATGTCTTCAAACATATTCCATTTTTTTCTTCACTCACTTTCTTTGCTAACTCAATGATGTCTGTTGTTTGAAGTATGAGAGCTCTGCTGGTATTCTTTGATGATAGAGTGGCCGCAGGCTTATCACGACGCAATATTAATTTTACAGCATAGAGATTTGACGCTTTAACGCTATGAGCAAGCAAAGTATTTCCTCCTCTATCAGTATCCAATTGGTCGAAGCCTGGCTCACGCATTATTAGATCAATAAATGATTTGTTCTGTTTCGATTTTGAATACACTGCAATCATAAGTGGCGTTTGTCCAAGTTTGTTTTTTTGGTGAGGCATGGCGCCTGCCGACAATAGCATCTCTCCAAGCCGAATGTTGCAACTCTTCGCAGCAAAATGTAGTGCCCTATTTCCTACTTCAGACTCATTCTCATAAAGGTTCGGATTAATTTTATTAGACAAACAAATATGAATAATCTTCAGAGAAATGTTTCTTCTGTCTCTCTCAATTTCCTCAAGAAATGTTCTTTCTAAATTTTGGTGATTAAAATAGGGTGGGCCATATTCTGTAGATTGTCTAATCTTTCTATATATGGATCTGAAACAGTTCTTAGTATCGCTTAGTAAATACGCTAATTCAGAATCAACTTTAATCATCCTTGTTCCATCTAGCAGAGTCTCTTCATGCTTGCGCGACTTGGCATCCGGTTCGACGATATTACTTTGCACTAACTTTTGAAATTTTCTCATAGTCATCACCAAAACATATGATTCTACAAATTAGGCGATTAATAGCAAGTATGGGGATGCAACCTTTAAAATTATTCCAATCGCTTTATTAAATCGATCTGATCATGACGTGGTATGTTTGGACAAGAAGTCGCTACTTGTTATCGCCGAGATTCATTCCAGTCTTTTCATTTTTGAAATCGAGTAATATGTTTTCATTCATTTTTACGATCTCGCGACATTCTACACTTACCGATCACATAAAAAGGCTATAGAATCCAATCTTGTATATATCTGTCAAAAATTGCACAATTCGTGTTTTGTTTTGAAAGTTGTACTTCTTAATTGCTAAGTAGACAACTGGAGGGAATTACTTATTGACGCAATGCGTCATTTTTGAAGCAAAGCCAAGTTAAAAATAATTCTATGATAAGTAATAGCATCTCTATCGGCACCCGTCGCTAGAATAGACAATTTTTTAGAAGGCATCTACACTAACTGTTTGTCATCCCTGGAACCAGTTCGGCCGTTATCAGGACTCTTTGTCGCGACAAGGCACAAGGAAATTTTTGACCAACGGTTGACTCGATAATTATTGAACTGTTATTCAAGCGTACAACATCTTCTTTCCTTTGTCGAAGATTACGAAGATCTTGAGAGACATCTTTACCATTATTAGATGGGACAAAATTCTTAGAAAAGAAGCGTTTTGATTCTACAGGTGAAGTAAGCAAAGCATTGTTTGTAGCGATATTCCCTCCCATTTCCACCATAGACACGACAAGGAATGTTCGATCAACTCCCTCCTTTCGCAACCGCGAATCGCTAGGGCGTTTCAGGCAAAAAATAATCGATGACTTAGTACTACCAAATGCCGAAGATAACCCTTCGATAAGAGGCTCTGCAAATTTACGACTTATTGTTTCATTCAATGATGAAGTCGACTCGTTGAGCACCTTCTCAGGACCTTTTCCACTTTTCTTGCTTAATATATTTGCTTTTTCAACAAGATTGCCTTTCACACGACATATATAAGGTGTGTCCCATTCGATGAAAGTGGGAATAGAAGTTGATTCGCTAAATCTCTGCGGTTTTCTTCCAAGTAAGAGAACACGAACAAAGATATTGTCGTTTGATTTACCGTTTAAATCATGTTGACTTGCAGCCATCGAACTTGCAAGCTTTGCTAAAAGAGAATTGACATTTGTTGACATTTGACGAAGTGCAGCATTGTTCTGGGCAAACACTTTTCTGCGCTCCTTTTTATTCAAATTTGGGTCTTCTGTACGCAACACATTTCGAGTTGGATCGCAGAATGATTCCGTCAACCCGATTACATTCTTCAACAAACTTTCAATTCTCACAAATGCTAATGTGTCACTTCCATGTCCTTCGTCGGCGAAGTTAATTATAGCTGCTTTGGTGACCATAGTGAGCATCTTACACAATGATGGCACATTTATTTCATATAACCTGGTATGTAATGGAGATTCCACTTTGGGTCTTTCTTTTAGAGCTCCCATCTTAATCATAATTGGAGATTCTAAGAATCTTTCTGAAAATAGTATAATTTCTTCGACGGCCTTCTTCCTTAATGATACTTGCAAATTACTTTTGGCGAGGTACATAAGCCATGATGATCGATTCGGATCTCGCCAAAGCTTAAAGAGAGAAGGTTGCCATACATTTGGGATATGCGGAATTGCATCACAAATTGCACGTGCACATAAAAGATTTGCTTCTGCTGCCTCGATCCACTGTTCCTTTGACTCATGTAATTTCTTCAAGATTAAAAGCCATCGCAACCGTTGCATGGGTGCAACCTCAGACTTGAACGCGTTTGCCGCTTGAAACAATGATTCTTCGTCGGCATCAAACACCACGTTACCATTGCCTTCAAACTTCAGTGGTTTTCCAGCAATAACTAACGGATCTCCGTCAATTCGAAGTTCTATAAAAACGCAATCAATTATTGCTTGACAATCTTGACAGAATGTACTCAATATGTGCGAAAGTTGTCTATCCACCCGATCGTCATCTTCTGGGTCGGCTTCTTCCAAATCGCCGAGAGCTCTCCGAAGAGGCCACACACAACGTTCTAAATCTGGTACAGAATTTACTTTTCCCTGCAATGCGAAAAGACCAATTTCGCGAGCAACAACCTCTGGTAAAATTGTCATGAATTGTAACGTAAATGAGTCAATACAACCGTACTCGTCGAAAATTCCACCTACTAATGTAACGAAGAGGTCAACTGCAACGGATCGAACCGAAAGCTCTGCAGAATTTAGCAATGTAACAAGCACTCTATTCCAATGCTGAAGATTTTCGCCACAGGTTTCCACAAAAAGAATAACTGCAAATTTGTCAACGGCAAGACAAACTGCTCCAAGGGCACGTGTCAAAGTGATGCTTGATTGAGGAACCGTTACGATAAACAGTAATAAATCAAAGATAATCTGCGCAATGGTGCTTCGTTCGCCAGGATTCGACAAAGTAACATCTGCACATTCGTCGATCAATAAGATAATTGTCGCACAAATAGTATTAAACGACTCTTGAATCAGGTAGGAAAGATCATGTAAGAAGCCATGCACGTTGCTAGATGCAATTCCGATAAAATTCTGAAATGACATTGTGCACAACTTTAACAAACGCAAAAATTGCTGGAGTGAACCTCTCAACACGAGTTGACGCAGATGATCACGTAAAATTTGTTCAGGTGCTTCTTGGCATACGTATAGAAAACAAGATAACCACAAACACCGAATCTTATTGGTTGGTGGCATCCTCGATAAGTTTGATATCTCCCTAATCGTTATCACAACAATAGGAATTGCGAACATGGAACAAATTCGTTTTTTCGCTGAGTCGCTTTGAAAGCGTTTGTCTAGTGAATGCCGACATAAAAGACAATCATACAGAGTAAAAATGGCTTCGTTTGCAAGGTTCCTACATGTAGCAAGGTTCTTGATATATGATATAGTCGCTTCGCCGTTTGAGTTAAAACCAACTTGAACAGAATATGAGCAGATACTTAAAGCCTACATGTTACACAAATTGAATAGGATATGAAGTGAAAAATTGTACGAAAACAAAATATATCACGAACCTCATGAACTAATAATTCCGCGAGCCAATGAGAGCGCGGCAACCGATCGACGTCGTCATTATATGGGCAGGATAACCCATCATCGACACGATCCAATAGTTGATGCGTCCAAGAAGCGTGAATAGAAGCTGATCGTCTTCCCATCATTGGATATTTGAGCGGGTAATTGATAGAACAAAAAGACGGAATTTGTGATAATTTTGAAATTATACGCAAACGTATTTTTCTGGAGCAATTTGCCCTGACTATTTCAGATGGTGCCGAACTTTCTTCCACTGGCGACGGCTGTACTTTACCAAAATAATGTTCCACTCGCATCTGACCCGATGAAAAGTCTTTCCTGAGAATTTCGCCGTCATCGTGTTCGGCAATGAAAAGAGTCGTTATGAAGCGATCAATCAACAATGCAACTTGAGAAGGATGTAACAATGCGAGCAAACCAATCAGAAACTCAGCCGTTTCATCACAAATAGGTATTCGTTGAGTTTTAGACGAGGAAAGGACCACTATATGATTTTTTATCGCAAACCGCATTGATCCATACGCTAGCACATCCATAAATAATAAGAAAGTTTCTATGTGAAAAGAATCAAGTACCGACGGTATTGTCATATTTATTGTTTCTTCTCCAACGTAGGAGACGTCAGGAATGGCCAGCCTAAGTGCCAAAGATTTTAAACACAAGGGTAAGATAAAATCAATATTTGCGAAGAACAATTCCACTGCGACGGAAGGTGATTCAAATCCTTCTCCGGATGAATTATACGTGGACATCCACGCCTTAATCCAGAGAATAATAATACTTTCATAAACAAACGAATTTCCATGCTTCTTCTTCCCTTGCAGCGGCAACGAAAATGGAGTAGTTCTATCATACAAGTTTGCAACTCCTCGGATTTTTGGCACATCAGGATACACGAGGAATGATGGTCCACAATCGTAATATCCTAGCTTTCCATCACAGATGAAAACTCTATTTGGGTCCAGCAATGGATCAATTTCTTCCTCGACATCTGTTCCTGATGTATACAACATGCGTCGGCGATCCTGCGTAGACACGACACATTACTTTAAATAAAATTAAGTTGTATAATTACCAATGCATCTTACCTCGACAACAGTCATGTCTTTATCATCTACAGTCAACTTATTTTTGCGGAAGATAGATGTTACTCCAAAAACAGGTGCAACACAGGGAACAACAGCGACTTGTGCCATATTTGTCATCGCTTTTGTCACTGAATGTTTCCTGATTCGGTCCTTAAGATCGTTCAGAGTACTTCGTTCTCTTGGAGTATGACTTTGTATGCTATCAAATGTTGATCTGACTGGAGCATAAGTTGTTGAGTCTCGGAAAGAATTCGAATAATCCCTTGTGTAGTTCTGGTGAATGGATGTTGCTTGACTTCTTGAGAAAACGCTTTCGTCATCATCTTCGTAGTATTGAGAGAATTTCGCCTCGTCGTCCATCTCCGCTTCGACACGCATTCGATCAACATTACTGGCACCAAAGGCTTTACGTGAAAATGGCTCCTTTCTACTGACATTCGAGCTGGTGCGACCAAACTTAATGCTGTCAGTCGTGCCCGTCCTCGCGTGTTGAAAGGCTATGACATAAACTGCGGCTTCCAACAACATTTCTTCGACCGTATCAATAGCTGCATCAATTATAGTATCCTCCTTGCTTTCTGGCGAGGAAATATCTCGACCTAAGCCATGATCTTCATCTACGAAAAATGATGCCTGATCCATAATGCTACCCTTTGAATTGATTGAGGTTAAATTCTTAGGTTGCACAACAAAAGCGGTCTCGTCGAAGATATCAAAGAAATCCTTGAAAAACAATCGTAACGATTGCGGATTATTCTTAATTGAACGAACTTTACCCAAAATTTCGAACAGTGCACTCATATTTTCTGGATTTGATTTCCCACGCTTCACTAACTGGAAAAGGTGTACGAACGCTAAAATTATATAAGTTGAATGAAATAAAAGTTAGACCGATTGCACATCATGGTATTGCAGGAAGACATGACTGTAATACCTAAACTATGAAAATGGTTAGCGACTGCGTACGGTGAAGCATTGCCAAGGATATCTGTGAACGTAAGTCGAAACGGGTCTCTTCCACTTTTTTTGTCATGAGTATTTCCCATTTCAGATGAATGTGAAAACATCGTTGCCAAGCTTGGATCCGAAAGATGAATAGAAGAAAAAACTCTTGTCTCGAATAGAAGCTCATAATTGCCGAGATCAACGTTATGCAACTGTTAGGGTGAGACACTCTTGGTTAGCATCACACACATTACAACTTGACAAAGTTAACATCAAACTTACTCCATTCGCAAGAATAGTGGATACTTGGTATTTATAACTTGGCTCTGATATCTCTGATAGCGGAACCATGCTCTCCGCAAGAACCTCTGCGACAAAGCTCCCCTCAAGATCGGTTTCATTGACTTGTAAATTGAAGAGGGAAAATTGTAGAAAGTAACTTCCATCGAGCACTGATGGCAGCCGCACCTTAAATTCGTCTCTATAGTGTACTACTTTTTCACCGCGACATGGAAGAACCTTCGTATAGACAGCCTGTAAAGTCGGTCGTCCTGGTGCAGGATTATAAAGGCAATCAACGGTGGAACGAAGTGTCTCCGAGCTTCCAAGATCATCTACAATGATTGTCTGACGAACGACGCGCAAACGCAATGAAAGTACTTTATCTCTTTCTGATCGTTCCACGTGCTTCGTTGAAATACGGATAGGATATATGTATAGCATATTTATAAAGGTCCGATTCAAAAGCGGATGCTCTGAATCTTGTTCATCTGAAAAGCGAGGTGGTAGAAAAAAAACTTCTTTGATTTCGTAGCTATCGATGTAACCACAAGGACGAGGGGATTGCGGAAGTCGCACAAGGTCGGAACGACGCGACCTTTCATTTGTTGAAATAGACTTCGAATTGTTCTCAGGGTTCATCATAATTGCACCGTCGCCACTAAAGTCTACCAATAATCTCGGAACTCCATCATCATTGACATCGCTTTCCTTCAATCGAACCGGCGTTTGCTGTAAAACTTGACAGAAATCAGATCCAAGCAATGATATAAATAGTTCTGCGCTACCACCATTCAATCCTTTCAAGTTTCTACCATTTTCATGAACTATTGAGTAAAGACTCTCTACGAACGATTTCTCTGATAAGGAGTTTTTGGGATAAGGAAATAGAGAGCAAGATTGAACTGACCCTTGAGGCCACGAAAGGCGCATATCACCAAAAGAAGTCGAAGATACTGGAGCCGGAAATATTCCAAAGCAATGGGGAGATAGAAATTGAGAACCAAAGTTTGAGTATATTGATTTCGCAACGGAGCCATTTGCTCTATAATTGTTTCCAGGCGAGAAAAAAGATTTTTTCTGCTTTCTGAAAATATCAGATTGTGTAATTCTATTAATCTGAATCACAACGAAAAGTGTTTCTTCGACATTTTGTAATGCAATTGGATCGTAGGAAAAAAGAGCCTTTTTCTTTCGCTTGCGCTTCTTGTCAGAAGAGCCTTCAGAAGTCCTAGAGTTTTTTTTACCACTTTGGAAGCTTGCCGTACCGAGAAGAGTCCTTTGAATAAATTGACTGGCTTCCTCCTTTAAATTCAAACCTTTCCAATTACCAGCAGAAAAAATAAAATCTTCACTTATTTTGTAACCGCAACGTGATTGTTTGCTTTGCCCTTTTTTCAAATAATAGAGTGATAGGTAGCCAATTAATGGTTCATCGCTAGTTAACTTTCCTGGTAGTATCAAATCGAGAGGGGACGCAACGAAATATTTCATTCCAGGAGGTCGATCTTGAAAAGGTCGTGATCTCCATAATTTAGAAGTACTAGCAATAGACTCTATTGGCGGCGCAAATATAGAATATTCATCGTATTCACTTTTCATGTTCGTGACTTCTCCGTTACTTTCTACCATACCATCAACGAATGCTCCTGCTAACAACAAAATTCTAGGTTGCAACTCTTCTTGTTCTGCCATGATACAAATTTCCCGCTCCTTCAACTGAATTTCCTCAGGTGAAGCATTGGGAAAACCCACATCACATCTAAGCGGCAGCCGATGTTTCAAGATAGTTGGGGGCACCACCGGTAGAGATGCCAAGTATTCCTTCGCATTCACCAACCTTGACGCATGATAATGTGCATCCACCGATGAAAAAACCCTTACTTGATCACTCACACCCGCTTTCCAAGCCAATTGCCGGACATATTGTTGCCCTCTCATTCGTTCCAACACCTCACAATGTAAAAGTGACGGACTTTTTACTTTCTTATCACCAATCGCCGCATCCGAACTTTCATAACGATACTCCTCCGGTACTGCAGGCCGCGGCTCGAACGCCACCTTCGCATGAAAATCGACCGCACGCACCTCTACACCTAATGTCAACGCTCCATTCGGATTAAAGGTACTCCCCCTATTCGGCTGACGTGCCAACACATCCGGACGAGCCTCCCTCGGAAACACAGAAGCAGAAGCACTACTCGTAGAAGCACGTAAGACACTGTTATCATCATAATGGGAATAATAACTATTCGTATCCCCACTCGCCACCGTACTTAATCCACTACTCCGATTCACCCTCGATAGGGTCCGATGACTCCCAACACGATGAACGCCACTGTAACTGCTGCTGCCGCTGCTTCTACCACTTCGTAACGACTGAAAGGCAGTACTAGTAGTTCTAGT
>Ga0213867_1001340_pt1 | contig 10982 bp, 5 predicted proteins | sample PICome_12_FD_160120 | JGI IMG/M metagenome (GOLD analysis project Ga0213867, IMG submission 160120) | Coastal seawater microbial communities near Pivers Island, North Carolina, United States - PICO540 | ecosystem: Environmental > Aquatic > Marine > Coastal | place: USA: North Carolina | collected... | reverse complement strand
GTCCAAAATGTAACAGTAACATCAAGACGACTCTAAAAATAAAATGTGAGAATCGACACATCCATCGTAAACGTACATATGCATTATGCATCATCAACAAACACATTTTATTCGAAAACAAAACATCCAAATAATTCAACAACTACCACAACCATAAACAAACACCCCGCACCATGGATCTTCAAGCCATATTAGACGAAAGCAGCTCCGACGATGAAGAAGCGACGAACAGTAGCATTGGCATTGGAGGAAGAAACAGTAATAATCATCGACAGAATACTCATACCAGTGGATACCTTCATCGTGAAATGGCAGATTTGATCCTAAACTCACCAAGTAGCAACGGATTCATGAAAGATGATGTATCCGATAACGATGATTGGACAGCGACTCCGACATTCGAACAGCATTTGACTCGTGTGGGGACAAATAATAGTACTTGTGCTAAGCATAATGCAGAGGATTGGGCAGTGCTTCAAGCCATTTTAAATGAGGAAGAAAGCGATGATGACAAGGATGAGGACGATGATGAGGATGAGGATGATGTTGATTTAAGAGTCGGGATGTCAACTTCATATGATGAAGATGAGGATACCATGCTGTATTTGAATACTTCTACTTCAAGGAATATGACAGTGAATTCGATTTTACAAAGTATGGGATATGATGATGATGATGATGTAGAGGATGAGGAGGATGATCACTCATTGGGGTTGATTAGTATGACAAGTGATTTACAGACACGAGGGCGAGTGGCTAACAGTAGCATTGGTATGGCACAGAAGAGACGAGGAGATTATGCTGGAGATATTTTACAAAGTCTAAGCGAAAATGATGGCGGAGGAAGTGACTATATTGATCACCGAGATGCATCGTTCTTTGCTGAATACAAGGGTCTTGTGATGAGTCAAACAAATTCACCGTCGCCATTGAAAAACAATTCGACATCTGCGGCATGTCCCATTCTGGATGACGATGAAGATGGAAGCTATGTTATTACCAATAAATCAGATTTCAGTCCTACTTTTGATCCTAAAGATAGTAGCTCATTGCAAATGGATAAACCTTTGTCATTATCCAAGTATTATGGAGAAGAGGATGTACATAATATAGACATGCAGTTTACGTCGAAGGCAATATCGCAAAAAATGAAAGGGCAATCGATTTTAGAAAGAGCGGAGGCATACGAGCAAACTTTACTCAAGTCAGGATGTCGTGACTTAATATCGCCGCTAATGGTTAAAAGAAAAATGAAGCCAAAAATAGAGCTTCGAACAAGATCCCGAAAGTCGTCAACGAGTCTGCAGTCTGACTCAAATGGAACATCTTCTATTTCCAACTTCTCAACAAATAGTGGATCCACGAAATACAATATTTCAGGCATTGTCGAAACTAAATCAATACCCAATATCTCTGAGGAGCTCAAGTATTTGAAACGAAAGCAAGTCGTTGGTCTACCAACTGCTGTAGCGTTAAATTCAAAATTTATTGCAATAGGTACACAGAAGGGTGTCATACAAGTATTTGATTTGTTCGGCTCTGTTCGCCAGCGCTTGGTTAAAGCAACAACTGAAGAATTTGGATCAGTGACGACGATTGATTTATCGTATAGCGGCGATACTATAATCGCGGGGTACACAAGCGGCGTTGTCATATGGTGGGACGTCATCACAGGGAAATCAATGAAGAGCATATCAGATATGCATCATTCCCCAATAACTGTGGTAAGATTCATAAATGAGGCCTCTATAATATCCGTCGATGCTTCTGGTCTTGTATACAAATTTAATTTCACAAAATCAGTTGTTTGGACATCATACGGAGTTGACTCCGAGTGTCTTCTGGATGGAACGGCAGGACAAATTCTTTCAATGCATGTGCTCCCATCTCTTGAAACTTTAAAATTGACACCAGATGAAATTACAACTCATGTTTGCCGCAATTTGACATTGATCGCCTTATCTTCTGAGAGAAGCTCATTTGCTGTTGCTGTTGAACCCAGTATAAATGTATTACATCGATGGGCACGCCCGACGGATACAGAAAAAGCTAATAGTGGAAAGTCGCATGTCAGTAATTATTTGCCTTGTCTCGCGTGGGGTTGGGGACTAATACCAGGAGGTGGAGCAACGTGTAATCCAATCCTTGCTCGTGCATGGGATTTGTCGATTCAGTTCCTTCGAGCGAACTTTCCTGAAGATGACAATCCAGAAATCGATGTGCTGTGGCCAGCGTTCGGTGTTCATGACGAATTTGAAGTTTTGGCACCAGTAGTAGCGCTGGAATGGCTTGGCGAGAGAACAATGGTTTATTTGACTACTGCAAATGAATTTACAGTTGTGGACACAGTGGTTATGAACTTGATTGAGAGGTTAGACTTCACATCGATGCAACTGATTTACGCGGAATTTTCTTTGAGTTCCAGGAACGATGATAAAGGACAAAAAAATAGTAACTCACAAGGCAATGCATTGAGTAAAACATTTTTAAACAGCTTTCGTTCCTACGATCAACGCCTTCTTGTATTGTGTCAAGAAGAGGTAAAGAGTATAGGGATTTTAGGTGTGAAACGGCGGATAGCGGCTCTTGAAAACGATGGAGAGTGGTTGCAGGCGCTTGCACTTGCACTTGATCATTATGAAAATGCAATCAAGTCTTTGGAAGATCGCAAACGTGCTGAGCCAGGTAAGGCAATAGCTACTGGAGAAACATTGTAAATTTTTCTTTTTTTGACTAACTCAATTTTTCACAGGTGATTTTTCTCTTCACCCAGAATTTCTTATGTCGAAAAGCAAAATTAGTGACGAATCTTGGTTAGCAGGGCTCCTCATGCGATACGTCAACTTAGCGATTGAAAATGCACCTGATGCCTATCAAAGTGAAGAATACTCATCTTTTACAACATCGTCCATTCTAGATCTTTCGCATAGCCATTTTCAAATGCTTGCTGGAGTGTGCGTTGATTTTTGCATTGTTACGAAGCGACTCGATTTGTTGTACGGGAAAATTTTTAGAAAATTCCAAGAAGCTGCTCAAGTGTCCATATTCTTCGATGTTTTGGAGCCTTATATTCTCAGCGATAAACTACGTTATATATCTCCTGCTGTCATGCCGGTACGTCTATGATTTTTTACCTTTTCCGAAAAATTATTAATATTCTGTAGCATTTCATCGAGCATCATGTCGTAGCGAAGGATGTCACGGCAGTTGAACGGTCTCTACTTCACATGGATGGTAAGTTTTACTTTGTCTTTATCATTCATGTGTCACCTGTTTCTCCTCTCAATACTTGACTAGTAACAATAATGGACTTCCATTTGATTTTGAACATACTTCGCAAAAAGGAAATGTTTTCTGCTTTGGTGTATGTTTATACGCAGGGGCTTGACGACTTTCTTTCTCCTCTTCAAATTCTGATGGACGCTACGTTTGATGCTGCTGTTGAATGTGATATTTTCAGAAAATGTAACTCCGAACCAACTTTAAATAAATTTGAAAGGTACGGTTCAAAGACCATACTTTTCTTACAGTATTCGTTGCGCAATAAATCTTTCCCACAAGGAAGGACGCTTCCTGATGGCCGTCTTTTAAGTATTCGCTCACAGCTCATGCATTTTCTTTTACGAGAGAATTATTCGCCTCTTTCTGAAACCAATGGACATATCCAGGCAACTGGATATAGATCGCAATCCTTTCCTTATCTCCGTATTCTCATTCTACTTGACTCAAAGTCGGTTCTTGAAACCTTATCTTTAGCTCTTGACTCTGCCGATGCACAATTTGCCGGATCTTCCTACATGTCATCTTTTGACGGATTAGATGTGGAAGTTGACGTAGATCAGTTTGAACCATCAGATGCCGCAAAAAATATACAAGTCGTAAGTCCGTCAAAAGTGAAAGCTTTTAAAGATGCAGAAAGATCGAAGGATGATAGTGTACTGTGCCCCGATCGCCAGCTCTTGATTGGAGTGTTGTCATCGATATTTTTATCTGACAAGGATATTGATTCTGAGTCTCTCGGTGATTTTTTTGATTTCGTTGCGAAATACTTGGTGAAAGGTGTTATTAGAGTTCCGAAAAGCTTAACCACAAGAGTTCTTTCTCGTGTCGCACATGCACCAACAAATATATTATCAGCTCGTCGTAGTGCCCAGGAAAAAGTTCTATCTCTACTTGAAGCACTCCCGAGCAATTCCTATGATCGTAATGATTTTCTTTCTATTGTTGAAGATGCATCGATGAATAGGGCAGCTCTATTTTTGCACAGAACCAGAGATTTTGGGGGTGTATCGTCACCATCATCACCTTCTAATCATATTTTACATTTTATTCGAGCGATCGAATGTTATCTTGAAGATTACGATGAGGAATTTAGAAGAGGAGTATTTACTTTTATAGAAAATGAAAGCACTTATTTGCGTGGGGGGAAAGGTGACGCACTGAGAAACGCGCTTCGGGCGAAACTTCCACATCTGATTCAGCTTGATGTCATTAAATCCGCTCTGATGATTGCTGACTTGTATATGGACCAGCTGGAAGAAGCGATCGACTCTTTATCAAGTGAAGAGCCAATGCAATACAATTTTTTCCAAGCTGTTTTTTCAGGTGAACTTGCAAAAGTAGATACGTTGTCGTCGAATACGATTAAGGAAAGATTTACTCCACAGCATCAAAAGGCATACTTGGTTCTGATGGTCAAATTCGACCCTTGCATGATTTATCACTTTCTTACTTCAAGTGATGATTATGATATAGAGTTTTGCCTGAAACTCTGCCAAGATAACGAAATAGCTGATGCCTCAGCTTACCTTCTTGAAAGATCTGGTAATATACCAGGCGCACTGCAGCTGATTCTTCAAACTCTAGAGGAGCGCATGATGTCATTTAAGAAGGTTGTGCGAAATTCAGTGCGAGTTGATTCAGCGACCTTGGGTTATAAGGGTCGTAGGAAACTAACCAGTGACATTGAGAAACAAAATGAAATAGAGATACGGGGTATAAAGCAGATGCTTTTTGCAGCTCTTGAGCTTTGCGAACGCAATTCGTCCACAGAACAAAGTGAAAATGGTCCTCAGCTTTGGTTCAGTATTTTAGACCGTCTCATTTGCGCGAAGGGGTTCTTACGTCTTTCAAGAGAACTTCCACATCATTCCCATATTATTTCGTATGTGTTAAACGATTTACTTCAGCTGACAATGCAGAGAATGGTATCAAATATATCATTGCCGGACCTGGTTCGTAAAATCACAACCGATCATAGAAGTAGCCGTCTTGGGGAATTCAGAGAGATGATAACGAGCATGCTAAGAACGTACAGCCGCGAGCTCGTCGTATGCTCTAATGCTATCGATGCAATGCACAGCGATCTACGATGTTTGTCGTTGAAGAAAAAAAATTTAAAGGTAGCACTCATTGAATTATGCCTACTTTTATGAGACTTAACTTACATCGTTTTACTTCTATTCATAGAGTCGAGGGTCTTTGGCTTCATACATGGCGGGCAAGTCAATCGTTGCGAGTAAGTTATCATCGTCAAGGTTCCCTGCGAAGGCTCGGATGAATGTCGAAGCAAATGGAAACGTAATTATTCTTGCGGATTCTAGTATGAACAATACTATTGATGATAGCGAGAGTGACGAGATTACAACACTTGTATTACGTCAATTACAAAAAAAGAGAGCTCGCCATTTATCGAGAAAGCGCACATCACAAGGTCGCACTAAGTCAACCCTGAATATGATGACAATTCTAGATATTAAGTTTGAGGAAGGTGAAATTTCGGAAGCCGTTATGAATGGCGGGCCTCGCCAAATTGGTCTTCTATCCGGGCCGCTAAACGTTGGTTGTTTTTACTAACAATGCGTTTCGAATAAATGATAACATTTATCCAAATGCTGCAATTTCACTTCCGAACCAGCGACTGATGAAGAGGACGAGTTTTCACTTTGGGATGATCTATAACTGTTAAGAGTAGATTTTAACTAGTATACAGTGTTGAAAATAATAAACACCCCAATTCAGTCGAATAAGCTAAAAGCTGGTTTTTTAAACATAATTTAGAGGACTAAAACGTGAAAGCAAATTTCGTCAAGGAAGAATCCCCTTTCGCTTAAGATGTATTGCACAGTAAAGACACACCCCGGAGGGCCCATTTGTTGGGATATCTTTCCACGGTACACTTGAGATTTGCGTAAAAAATAAAATAGCGATCTGTTCGCTTTGAGTACTTGTAAACAGGACATTCGTAAGGACCAATGGATCCATAAGTTTCTTTTCTGGACTTTTCTTCGTCTCTCTTCGTCTTACCAGTCACGTATAACAACGGAAGTGGGACAAAAAGAACTTTGGGTTGGCTTTCTACGAGATTGCCTTCGTGGCGATTCCAAGCTGCTCCGTCTAGAAAGAGACCATGTAGGTATATTCCATCTGAGGGCGGGGTCTTGACTAATTCCACTCTCTCCATTGTTGTAACTTCTGTGTGATAAACAACATCATCGAGTGCCCATTTTTCAGATTTATGCTTTCTTGTTACTTCCTGTTTCATGGCAGTAAGACATCCGTTTGGGTTGAAAAAGCCTGTAAGCCATAAACTATTCGGTCGACCGTTGTTGAGCCAATTTCTATATTGATCGTCTCTATTCATCAATGAGGAAAACCATAGCCCGAGAGTTGGAAGTCTCCAACTGAATTCGTCTCCTGTTAATGTGTTCTCCCAATAGTACGGAACTTTTGCATCGAAAATGCTATCAAGAGTTTCCTGAAGCTCCGCAGTCATGACTACTTCGCCCTTAATTGCCAGTTGTAGTTGTGTCATTGTAAATCTTATTTTTGTAAAAACAGCCTGTAACCGTTGAATTTCCTGGTATAGAAAAATGTTCATTGGCACAGACATTCCCCCAAACTTTCTAATCTTCGACTTATAATCATCTTCAACATAATCGTCTGGCAAACGAAATAGTAAATCCGAACACTTTTTGTAAACTACATCTTCTCTAGATACGCCTTCTCCTCCATCACCCCCTTTCGGCTGTGTTTCTCCTAAGGTCTGAAAGAGTGCTACCGCTTCCTTTACTCGAAAAGTCAAATCGGCGTTTGGATGAAGGCCAAACATTTCTGGCGAATCAATCTCGGGCAAACTTTCGATGAACTTTCTATAGTCCTGAAATTCTGTGAAAGATGGAACTTTATATTGAAAGTCGTTCGGAATCTTATAAATTGGGGATGAAGGATTATAAACATATCCTTCTTCACATGTCTTTGCGGTGAGCCACTCCTCGGTGTAAGTCCTGTTACGATAAATAGAATAATTTTAGTCATTATAATAGAGAAGTTCGGAAATTTTAAAATCGTGATACCTGAAAAGTCGGACATCTAGACTATCAGTTATTTTTCCTCCATATTGCACTGCTGAAACCATGTACTGAAAAGTACCCCAACTTATTGGTCCATTATACAGATGTTTCTCCAGAAAAAGCATACAGCTTTGAAGGTCGCCATTATTGTACTCATAGGGTATGCACCAACCCAACGGTCCAAATTTCCGGCGTTCTTGAACAACGCTGTGAAGAAAACAAAGACCAAATAATAGCTGTCGCCATTGCGCAGTATCTACTCTTTCCAACTTATCTTGATCAACTAAAACTCCGGGTGTGTAGCTTCGAAGTAAACCCGCTTTGAGTCCTGCTGGAGGTTCGTTCGTAACCTTTATGCTCATTTGTAATAGCCCAAGAGGAAATTCAGGATGAGGCAATGCCGTTATAAATAATCTAAAATTCGGATCCATATTTGGTCGAAGTTTTGCGATTATACTCTCCATATCATTCATTAAACCCAGCCCAAGCTCGCAATTTTGGAGGAGAACCCAGGTGCCATTGACTACTCCAGAGTTTATAGCCTTCACCGCAACCGGCTCTTGCCCCTCACCAAGTGAGATAACTGCTGGCGCCGGTAGCTTCTTCTTCCTACATAAAGTCTCAATACTATCAGTGGGATCGTCACCCCGACTGAGCAAAAATACAACAGGGATATCTGGAGACATGGCTTCATAAACCATTTCCATTGTATCGGTTACCGGCTCAACATATGTCGGACCCATCTGCTTTGTTGCGCGAATAAAATCTCGCGAGGCCAGGATGCTGCGATCGAGTCTAAGACAACGTACAAGTAACAATCGCAAAAATGGCCCAATATCAGGTTGGTCCAAGATAGATTGTTCGTAGTCCGGTATGATCGACTGTTCTGGTTCATTATCTTCATACCATCGTTTCCAAGCCAATTCATTTGAATTCATATCACTTACTAAGTTTGAAAAATAATTGTTGCTATTACTCAATTCCACAACATTCAACCAAACATCATTGCTCATCCACTGAAAAGGTTTTCTTCGAACACTATTTATATCCAACGCAGCACCTCCTCTTAAAAATAACGTCACATCCGACGATTTGAGGAGACCGGCAGCGACGAGTACCTTCATTGTCACCAAAAGTATGAAGGTCATCTTGTCTTTTTCGTATAGGCCTCGATTAATGTATCGATAAGTTATGTATGTCATCTTTTCAATAATATTTGAGACTCGCTTACTAGAGAATGCGGCCTTTTCTGCCTCATCCATCGAACGCATGAAGAGTTCGAGAAATTGTTGCAGACTTGTCTGGTACATCACATTAACTAAGCTCATCTCCACTATGCTGAAGTATAAGACTGACCCGCGTGTAGCTGCAGGGCGGAACTGTTCTCGTTTCTCCGCAATATTCTTTCTTGTTTCATCCGCAGCAACAAGCTTAGCATTGACTTCTGCTGCCTTCGACTTCGTATTCGCTAGAACTTGGATAAGCTCTTCGTCCTCGAGAAGATCGCCTGTATTACTCGTCAATCGATCAAGAAGACTTGCATCAAGTTGCATGAGGCTTTTCGTGTTAGCATTGACCTCTTCTAGGACTTGGTTTAGTTGCTCTTCGAGTGCTTTTTGTTCTTTCCCTATTACTTTACCCAGAAGTTGTTCTTCCAAACCCTTTTGTGTTACTGTAAAATCAATAAGTGTAGTTTTTGCTTGGAGCTCTGGACTGAAAGAAGGATTTGGCAATCTCGTAATGAAGTACATCATGAAATTATCATCAAAATCCATCAACTTGTCGCTAACATTGATGAACTTTCGTTTCCCTTTACGGACGATTTGCTTTTCCATCACAGGATCTAACATTGGATCAATTTCATCTTCGACCCCAACCACGACTAGACTTTTCCCATCGCTCATGCAGAATTCGAGTTTATCTTTCAATTTGGAGTCAGAAATTTCAACCAAGTTTTGCCCATTCCACGACGGTAGCCTATCAACTTCCTTGTTCCTGATCCAATTAAGTGCTTGTCCTTGTGGATCAATAAGAAGCGGAAACCTTGTACTTTTCGTAACCAAAATACCATTTTGTGTCGACAAGAAGTCTGTTGGTAGACCTTGCATGTTCCAGTCTCCGATGGTGCCAATATCTACTAAAAATGAAATAACATCAAGATTTTCTGTAACGGGGACATTTCTATCTTTGCAATCCTTCGTGAATCTTTCAAATATCATGCTTTCACGGAACTGCTGATTGAATGGACCACAATAACTAACGAAGGCACAACCAATTGCGCAGTCACCGACAAGGCGTGTCTTTTGATCACTAAAGTTAGCAGCATCTTCAGTCCAACGTTTTCTCTCTCCTGCCAAACCATTTATAAGAGCAGAGGCTTGATTCATTTTCTTTTGTAACGAAATTGCACCTTCTTCTATACTCCGTTTTTTACTCATTTGCGCATCAAAAAGTTTTTGCAGCCCGGCTAATTTCTTCTCGCAACCTTGCAGTCTTTCTTCAGCTTGAGCGAGGGCCTTATTGGCAGCTTCCATCTGTGTTTCGGCAATCGCAAGAGCTTCCATTTTTGGCTTTACTATTTTGCTTGCTTCATGATAAAATTTCATTGCTCTTACATAGGTACACAATCCTTCAGCAGCTGTACTTGCATTTTTTGCAACAGCGGGATTAAATTGCTCAATGTTGACATAAGCGGAAAGAAATTCAATAGTCTCGTCATTCATACAATCTTTACCAGTATTGCCGAATTCAACAAGCTGACCAAGAAAATGAGGATTGCTCATCATTTGCAGTGCTTGCTTGAAACTAGGTTCAATCCACACGATTTCAGTTTTGGCTACATTTATTTTACATTCTTGAACTTTGCTTAGCGGCATTTGGAAAAGAATTAAAACACAATCAAATACGAGTTTGATTATATCACTAGGATTAGCCAATTTTTTAATTTCCCCGATATGCGCTGGTTTAATGCTATTGATAGCACTGTTTGCTTCATCTACAAACGGCTGTGCCTTGGCAAGATCTTTCTCACAGCTCGCTCGTTCTGCACTAATTCTAGCTGCATCTTCTTCACACTTTGCCTTAATCTCGGCGACTTGATCCCCCTCCTGTTTTGCTTCCGCTGAACTTCCTTCTAGAACTCTCAGCATTCTATTGGTATCGATTGTTGCCTTCTCGAGTTTTTCTTGTTCTTTAGCCAAAACAACTTTCATTGCTTCGACATCTTCGGCCCCTTGGATTAACTTATCAAGACCCAACTTAACGCGACCTTCCTTTTCTTTTAAGGCTCTCAATTTTGATTCGTACATTTTCTTATACGCTGCAATAAAGCTTAAGTAACTTTTTGGTGTTTGATAAACTTGCCGTCTCATGCTCCTAAAGTACTGATCTGCAACTTCCATCACCATTTTGTGAACCATGCCCATATGAGTCATCACGGATTGCTTAGTCGCATCGTCACATTCTAATGGAAAATCTTTTATAAAACCTTGGCTGACACTGACTAGAGCTTCCTCTGGCCAAGGAAGGAACCAGTCTATCGTAGGAGCGCTGAAAAGCGCCGGAAATTTTCTAGCTCTCAGAGGAAATTTATGATTCATAGGAGACATGCAAAGTACTATATGAAGATTA
>Ga0213867_1001339_pt1 | contig 10985 bp, 10 predicted proteins | sample PICome_12_FD_160120 | JGI IMG/M metagenome (GOLD analysis project Ga0213867, IMG submission 160120) | Coastal seawater microbial communities near Pivers Island, North Carolina, United States - PICO540 | ecosystem: Environmental > Aquatic > Marine > Coastal | place: USA: North Carolina... | reverse complement strand
GTATTAATAACCATAACTCATTTTTCCGCCTCATAATGAGGACATAACATTTTCTACCTACACAGGATCATTGTACCATGTGTTCGAGTTCGAATACAATTTTCCATGTCCATGTTCCATGTCACACCGTCATCCCGGATTTTCATATTTGCATCCCCGTCCAAATTGTTTTCATCGACGCTGGTGCATAAAAAAAATAATCTAAATTGGGGAAAATCATCGGAAATATTTATGAAATTGAAGATGAATGAGGAGCGATTTACCTTTCCCTACTTCAATGAACTCACTGACGAATTGTGTGTTAACATTTTGTCGTTTATATCATCGGCACCGTATGAGGTGTCGGAAACGAGTAAGTACATTTAATGAGGAGGGTAGGAGTTGTTATAATCCGTTGTATATTCTACATTAATTATTATTGTTTCTTAATATGAAGTGGAGGCCGGTTCTTTAATGAAGGACATCTTATATGTAAATAAGAGGATTCATCGTCTGGTTCGGTCGTCAAATGAATTGTGGAAGGAAGCGTTGGGGAGGATGTGTTTTAATGAACCGCAATTGTGGCAAAAAAGTGTAACCTCGTTTTTGAATGACGAAGAATTTAATGAATCGTCTTTGGATGTTGTAGATTCGCCAACCATAACTGAATTCGAAGCATGCATGGATGCATCGTGCAAAAAATTAAGCTCCATGTCGCCTAGAAATAATTTTGAAGTTGGGGCCCCTGAAGCTGCTGTATCAATGCGGTTGTTTCGATACATATTATCCAACTACATCAAATTTTCTTCACCAGTTTTTGTCATGCAAGGCGAAGCTTTTATTGGGGAACCCATCCATCTTCATTTATTTGAACCGAGGTATAGAATACTTGTACGGGAGCTTGTTGAAGGATATGATATGGATGATTTTGGTAATGTTTCGTTGAGTGCAGAGGCTCGGCTGCCAAAAAGTAAATTTCCTAAATTTGTTTACGCCTACCAAGGCACAATAGGTTATAGGTCTCCTGCCTGTGTTGTCGAATTGCAACAATGCACTATTTATGGGGATGGAAGAGCCGATGTTACGTTGGTTCCGTGCGCTCATGTTTGGATTACTAAGGCATGGGAGCGGCCAAACAGTGGTAATTTATATTTTGTCCGCTGTCTAAGGATGGGAAAGCAAGCGTCAAATATTATTGAAAGCGGATTGAGGCGGCATCGTCGGTATTGGATCAATAATCAGAATGGTATGGGAGAAGAAAATCATTGGGTCGAAGGTGGCGTTATTAATGGTCGACGAGTTCGCGGATCTATTCAAGCTATTTTGGCATTTTACGAAAATCCTCTTCCCCAAGCGGGTTTACGTCAAGGCCAAAATCGAAATGAAAATGAGGAAAGAGGTAATCGAGATGGAGAAAATTAATAAGAGTCGTCATTTTGAAATATTTTGACAGTCTCAAAAATAAAGTTTTACAGAGATTGTTTGATCAAGAAATAGTTGCCACCGCATTGCTTATCGTAGAAAGTGATGAACCCGACATCTTTTGTTTTGCACCCTTATATGCGAAGTGTCGGCATAAGAGGGAAATAGTCAAGTCATACCAAAAGAGGAAAGTGATGTAACTTTTTGAAAGTTACTCAATAATAATTTAGAAATACATATTATTTGCATTAGAATACTAATATGTACCCATGACTTCTTACTTTTTTTTTCAGCATGCGAATAACTAATTGCGAAAAATATTGTTGATGTGTTCTAGGCACCGATTTTGCTAGAAACCAATATAACTCCTTCATATTTTCATCGATCTTTTTATCATATTCTCTTGATTATTCCTTGCAAAAATATCCCAGTCAATAACTTTACGAAAGGCTATGTAAACTTCTACTTTGGCATAAGTATATACCTAGCCTGCATGATCAATATAAATAACACACGTGGAAACAATTATTTGGAATCTTAATCTTCCATTCTTTCCTTCATTCTCGCGATCGTGTTATGTCGGCGAATTCCCTTCAACATAAAGGCATTATGAACAAGATAATAGCTACGCACAAATAAAGGTTCAAAATATCATTAGGAAGTTGCGAATTAAAATTTTCTAAGAATCACACCTCTTTCAAATTTGGTGTTAATATACCGATACATGCATGTCGCAGCGGTAAGGAGTTTAGAGTACACTCAAATTGGAATGATATGAAGTTAATTCGTCTGGAAGAAATTTGCGCAAGGTTTGAAAGTGTATAGTTTATTAAGAGAGTAAATTTGAATCTCACGAGATTCGTAAGGTTCTTTACTCCAACGAGGTTCTGTGCTAGTGTCGGTCATTCGGTTAAATCGGATGGTACTTGAAACTCTGCTCAGATCTTCACATATGGCTTGAACTTAACAGTCCCTAACTATACATGTACATGTTACTATTAATTGTGTTTTTTAAAAGTTCAGTATTGCATTCCGTTGGCGTCGATTAACCTTTTTAAAACAATATAGAAATGACTTATTCTATTACTTGTTAGGTATTACGCTAATTTTCTTCTCGCTACATGAATACTTCGAAGTATTTCATACGATTCTTTATGTCAACAAGGTTTGGAACTTGAGTATTGGATTGGTAATTTGTAATTTTGTATTCGATATGATATATGATATGCAATAGCAATTTTAAAATCTAGTCTTACAGTTGTAGTACTTAAAATGACTCTTACTAAAATACTATCGATTTATTGCTGAAACAATAAGTGTTTACACATGCATATACACGTAAAAATAATATTTAAAGGGATGACCTATCACGGAGGTCCCACAAATACAAATAATCCAAATCCAAAAATTTCACTCCACACAACAACAACCCATTTAAAACCCTCTCCATCCATCCTCTCCATCATACCCATTACCATCACCATCACCACCATCATGTCCCAATCTATTACAAGCGATCCAACGAGCATCGCAGACGCATCGACAGTCGTGATGAGAAACACGAGTGATGTCCAACACAGCCACAAATACAAATCCTCTTCCTCGATTGCTCGATCCTACACGGACGAAGAATTGGCCATTGCTAATAACTTGCGTGAACGTAAAAAGAACGAAGGATCACGAAGGGCGTTGTTAATGGATCATCCCAATGCTCGTGACAATGATAACAATGATATCGATGACTGTTCGAGCAGTGCCAGTGTCGAAACGGGAGCTGCCGTTCAAAGTTTGTACGGGAATCAGAAGCATCATAAAAGCTCGCGATCGAAGATGCTCCCGAGTGTGAATGAGCATGATGTTATGGGGGTAGAGTTGATTGCGCAGGGGAATGGTAAAGGAAAGGAAGATGCTGGAAATGGGGCATCGGATGAGAATGAATCGTCGCTGTTGTCTTTATTGAATTTTTCCAAGCCGATTGTGCCTAGTTCATCGAGTTTTGGTCGGAAGAAAATTGTTTTTGCATTTATTGTAATGTTTGCTGTGATCGGTATGATCGTAGCAATTTTGTTTGGTGCTGGAGTATTTGAGGACGACTCATCAGAAGATGTCCAAGAAGGGTGGGGGCGTGAGGATTATATCAACGTTTTTGCTGATGTTTCCCCTCGAAATTTGCTCGATACAGTGGGTTCGGATCAATATAGAGCTTTGGATTGGATTATGTCTGTCGATAAGTTGAATGTTACAGATGACGAAGATCGACTTAAGCAGCGGTATACTCTGTGTGTATTTTTTTACTCTCTCAATGGTGAGGATTGGCTACTTAATACCAGTTGGCTTGACGGAAATGAAACTGAGTGCACTTGGTATGGTATTACATGCGGTCAAGATCAACGTATGATAGAAAGGATAGAAATTGAGAGTAATATGTTGGCAGGAAGTTTACCCGAAGAGCTTGCTAAAGGTCTTCCTACTTTATCGTATTTCAATTTAGAAACAAATGGAATTAATGGATCACTATCAAAAAGCTTTGCGGATTTGCGAAATTTATCGGTCTTAAGTTTACGGGATAATACGCTTTCCGGCACCATTCCGATTCATCTGTTTGATATTTCTAAATTGAAGATTTTAAATCTAAAGGATAACGCTCTGAGTGGAAGTATCCATATAACAATAGATCGGTTGGAATATTTAGAAGAATTGGATTTAGGTGGAAATCGTCTTGATGCGAACATACCTTCTGAGATCGGGCAAGTGAAATATTTAAGAAAATTGGATTTGACAAGTAATTTGTTGGTCAGTAGCATACCGTCAACCATCGGCCAGTTAACTTCACTTGGTAAGATCCTTACATGTTAAAGAAACACAATCGTATCATATCTATATTCAGCTCATTTTTTGTCTACGTCATCGCTACTTGATTTTCTCTCAAAAGAATACATGTTTTTATCCAACAACGTCCTGACAGGTACTATACCATCAGAAATAGAGAATTTACAGTCATTGATTCAATTGCGATTGGAAAGTAACAGTCTTCAGGGACAAGTTCCATCAACGATTGGAAATATTACATCTTTGACATTATTGAAAATTAATGATAACATGTAAGATTCTTTTTTTGTAATTTTGTATGCATTATATTTTGATTGACCATTTTTTACATTTACTAAAGGTTGTCTGGATCTATTCCTTCTTCGTTTTGCTATACCAATGCGACAATATCTGCGGACTGCGGAATAAACAATACGATTATTTGCGAGTGCTGCACAACTTGTTTTGACTAAAATTAGAAGAAACTGGAGGGCTCGTTTTCTCTTGAAGTAAAATCACCGTTGGTTTTATCACTTTCATATCCGTTGGCGCGATATCATAATATAGTGAGTTTTTCGTTTGAAATCGAGAGGGATTCGCCAAAGTGAAGCTGAAAATATCTTACGTCTAACATTATTTCTGGCTACTCACAAAAAATTTTAGTTTGATTACACTGCTTGATTAATCTAATTAGAATAAGTTAGATTTTAATCGATGACACAACAACTGAAAAATAAAACTAAATGTTAAAAATCGTTAACAATGTGTTCGTATAAAGTTTCGACTCTTTTCATTGTGATAAAGTCTTCTCGGGCATCTAGCATATATCAAATTTTAGACTTTTACGTCGTACAAAGCGTTTGGCTCTACGAATCGAGTGCATTCTACTAAAAGACGTCTTAAATGCTATCATTAAACTCCGTCTAGGCCTCACCCACGAACCGTATGGCTAACAAGGTACGACTCCCATTACACGTACTCCAATACAGTGGATATAAGTGTGGACGACAGTATAATCAAAACTTTGCTTTGGGATATCACGGTCAAGGTAATATCAAGTGAGCATGAGGACTAGGAGCATGACCTCTTTATTATGGTTTGAAGTAATTCGTCGTTGATATGGTTCCATTAAGTTTACTAGTAGCTTGTCAACTTAATCAACATATATTTCATTGAATAAAGCACCCCCGTTGAACTTTAATTTTAACAAACTTTTCCGATTGCTTTAAATAGAATATTTATTAACTTTACAACTTTTTCTAATCTATGGATGATTGAGTGGCAATCATTTCCAAAACACCGTACTTTATTAACCTGATATAATCAACCGATACATTGATTACAGCAACTACACGCCACTGCACATGGTAATGTAATGCTGATGTTTTCAATAGAACATATCTCCTCTGGCAAAGTTCCAGTTACATTCGTGTTCGAAAGATCAAGGGTAGTTAAGCTACTCAGAGCACCGATCTCAGAAGGTATTGTCCCCGTGATTGGATTACCACTTAGATTCATCAGCTCTAGATTTGTCCAAACACTAAATATTGATTCATTTATAGATCCCTCGATCTGGTTGTCACTCAAGTCTAATTGCCTCATGCGAGTTATGCCCAAAGTGAGTAATCCTAGCAAATTATAGGCATCTTCACTCTTTATACCATTACCTGGAATTGCCATTACCTCAACATAATCTCCATTGGGAGAACAGTCAATGCCAAACCATTCACAAAAAGATACTTCCCTTATGAGCCAATTTTCATCATTTGGCCATGAACTACCTTCAGACGACGTTTGTTTGTAAAAGAATTCAAGTGAAATGTATTGAAATTCAGTAGTCCCAGGGTCAATTGTTGGCGAAGGTGTAGAAGGTGCTTGGGAAGGTGTGAACGAAGGAATTGTAGATGGCGCTTTAGAAGGTGTTAACGAAGGTAGTGTAGAAGGAGAAGGTGTCCGCCTCAAGGGAAAAAATACAACTTGGCTTGGGACAGAAGACGGCAATCTGGGGAATGGTATTGACAATGCACTTGGAGAGCTTGTAATATCTCCCATGCGCATCGTAGGTACTGATACTCTCCGAACATACCCAGTTTTGATTTCATCTTCTATTGATGATGGCCGGTCAATTTCCACAAGGGCCCCAACCATTAACGCACCAAGAAACAAGCATCCAACATAACAAAAACGAGTCGCCCAAGCCAAAATCAGTTCTCTTCTTCTCTTTGCCAATGCTTTTACTCTTGTTTCTTCATCTTCATAGATTATTTCCAGTCCTGTGGAGTGTCTAACTTTCTTCATTGAGTCTTGTAGGTGTTGTTGATCTAAGAGGCTGTTTGATTGTAGTTTGCCACAAACAATAACACGTTCAAGTGAAAGCAAAAGTAGCCTTGCCACGGCTGAAAATGAAGTTTCCCCACATTAGAGAAAAGTGAACCCGAAGATGGTCAGTTCGAAAATAAGATAGAAACTTGAGCGTACCCCCGGCCTTAATTACCAGTTGATTAAATGTTCTTCTGCGAATTATATCCAGTCAACAGGTCAATAATACAACACACGTAGGGAAACCTGTCGTATAAGATGATATTTATTTGAGCGTACTCTCGGCCTTAATTGCCTCACGATCAAAAGTTCTTTGACAGAAAAATATATTGTCAAGCCAATACTTCGAACACATACAGGGAAACCTGTTATGAGATGATGAATACATTTATTGCCGTCGAAGTAGGTAATGTGATTTGTAATTTCTAATTTCATACTTCGAACTTCGAAGAGGCGTAAAACATTCGTATTAGAGGGTGGCTATAAAATTTTATAGTTTTAAAAAAAACATCGTACAAATGTACCGGTATTAATACATAGTACTTTCATACTTCGAAGTACTTTTTTTTTGATGAAAAAGTCAGACGGATAAGAATGATATGTTTTGCTCGGCACCGTGACGAATGATGAGGATTAAGCACACCATAACATACCATTAACCCTTTTCTATCCGGAGGATCGCCAAAAATTGACAAATCACACAACAGATCAGAACCATCTCAGTAAATAACAAGCTATCGCAACTCAAATACCTATCCAGTTCAAACAAAAGTTAGAGACTATATTCATTTAAACACACTTGATAAGCTGCTACCATTAGAAAATGGATTAGTTTACAACTCATGAAAATATAGGTCATTCCTACTCACAGAGGGGTTCTCGTGAAGGTGATTAGGGTAAGGATCATGAATCAGAGGAAGATGAGTTCCCTGTCGAAATCACACATGAAGGTAATAAACTTCAAGTTATGAGAGACGAATGGAGAGAGAGAGCGACGGTTCAGGACCACTGTAAGGGCCATACTGATGGTACTGATTTGGTGCATGATTTGACGGATCTTAGAGAAAATATCGAAATCGACACCTTCGAATACAACGAGTACAAACCACCAAATGGAAAATCCATTGCTCACAAATGGATTGCAACAGAAAAAGCAGTTTATATTTAACTAGAAATTGAAACTGGTGGCGAAAATTGTGGAATAATTCAGCTCAGTGCTCAGATTTTTCGTATGGTCCAGCACAATAGTAAAATGACGTCCGAGATTGAGAGAGAATGCTTTGATGAGTATGTAATGCCATCAAAAGACTCCATTTGGGACGAAAAATTACTTCAAATACATGGTTTGCATAAAGATCACCCTCGTATCAAAGAAGCAGATAAATTGTGTTGAGTGATCCGTAGAATTGTTTAAACAATACACTATTACCAATTTCTTATTCATTAATTGTGAGCTTATTTTAAACTAAAATGAATACATATATGACTGCCAGTTCTTTATGACTTGATACCGTTGCTTCCTTTTCTATTGTCTTAGTCATTGTACTTTGGTCATTCATTTTCCACTTCACATTTAGATAGTACTCGATAGATGATATCACTGAAGTATGGCGCCGATTTACACGAGGAAATTTGAAATTTGACATATCCCGATCGTTGACTTTCATGCTAATTCTAACCCATTCGTTTATATTCTAACCTATAAAACGCAAATACATCACTTACACTATACTTGATCGGATTGTGAACTGAAATCGGAGTTTTATGAGCGTCTCGAAAAGAAATGTTATAAAGTGCGCAAAAATGCGCAAAAGTACGAAATTTTGGGCAAAATATGGTGTTTTCAAGGCACAATATCTCATGAAGGAAGCAAGGTATGACTTATTTGACACTTTCCCAAAAAAGATCTAAGATAGAACTTTTTTATGACGAGTCGACCCACATCTTAGGTGATAGTTTATCACTCCAACAAACATAACCTGTTTAACCTAAGTTTCTCGTAGAAAATTACGTAGAGCTATATGCCGCTTTTTCGAGAATATCTTAACTTCTACTTCATTACATTCATTAAAAATTGTAGATACATCCCAAGCACCATGATAAGGGTCATGGGGTACTTGGAATGGATAAAATTGAGTGTCTGGAAGTGAAGATACAAAATTGCTACACAATTGCTACTCCGGATAGAAAAGGTTTAATCTAACCAATTTTCAAAAACAAATGTACACGACCATATTACACTCGTCTACTACATGGTAACGTAATTTAAGCGATTGGAGTAAAATACGGATAATATGCCTGTAATTGATGAATCAAGGGCTTTTCGAAGTCCAGATCTACATGATGATGCCGATAGCTATGGAACACAAGACAGTGAAGACTTTGGAACAATCCCTGCTGATCAGGAGGTTCTTGATGATATTAGAGATGATTTTAGCGGGAGATCGGACGATATGAGGATAGTTTATTCTTCCAACGAGCATCGCCTTTTACACCTGATTTTCTCGTAGAAAATTACGTAGAGCTATATACCGGTTATTCCAGAATATCTCAACTTACACTGAATGTGCTAGATATCGAGGATTGAGAACTGTAACAGAGGAGTAATGATCGACCATTACTTGAAAAAGACGAAGAATGTGATCCAGATGTGTTTATTTTCTTTCCTCTTCTACGTATGCACCCTGCATACTGCACAGAATCTTTCGTTGTATCAACACAACATGTAAGCCCCCTTTTCTTTGCTTTAATAAGAGTTAAGAGTTCTATTTTAAAATAAAAGTACTGCATCTCAAGTAAGCGATTGTATCTCATAGATGCCACTTGCCTGGAACGTCGCGAGATTATGGTTAATGGAAGCGCTCACCATGACGTACACGATCGGTCTTCCAGTTTATTTTCACAGTCAGAAAAGTTAAGATTCTCCACGGAATGCGGTAATGCGGATTTACATTGTGATTTGTGATTTCGGATCACTAATACAATAGATTATATCATATATTCTAGCAAACATATTTCTGTTTGTTGTTAGTTGAGTAGGTGGTGATCTCTATTTAGATCGATGAATAAGGTGTCGAGGCTGTTCTAGATCTAGACAGCTCTGATGCCAACAGCCAAATTATGGAAAAATACATATATATACGTGGACTACGTGGAATACAATTTTGTATGGCAGTGAATTTGTGATTGTCACTCTCTGATACGGAACCATCTAAAGTACTGGTTCAAGGGTCTTGTGTTCGACATTTATTATCTACATCTTAAAGGTGTTGTGTTTATCGAAATACAAGACCCCCTCCCCCGACAACACTCCCGATTGCTTTGATAAATTCAGAAGCATCCACGTTATCAACAAGTGTCTTAGTGATCGGATTGGCGGCAATATTTGATTTATGATTCCAATTTCCCTCGATTGTTAAAATCCACTAAAGGAAACGAGCATCCTCTGAAATTCACCTCACGGCACTGCAACCATACGGATGATTGAACACTATGTTTTCCTTTGTTATTATTGATAGACATCCTCTCACTCAAGACTACAGTTTTTGCATGTATTTCCCTCGAACGGCACTGTCCGACGTATCCTACGTGTGATAAATTGTTATGAAAACTCACCGTCATCGCAATTCTCCTTTATATTATTAATTATCTTTACTCAACGACGAAAAAATAAGCGTAGATGGGTGGAGCACCATTGCTCATATTCAACTCGCAGCATTCCCCGCGTTCATAATCAATTTACTTGCAACTGCATGCGTGTGAAAGGAATACATGTACAATGTATAGATGTGATGTGATCATTCATCCAATCATATTCGTTAAAGTACAAGTCATAATTTTTATCGTGGTACATGTAGTAATTTGGTGATTAGCAGAGTTTAATTCAGATATATATATATGTCATTTGTGATCTTGGCCTAATTGTGAATACGAGTACGTAAATATTTATTGCTCGACATTGTATTAATGATCATTTCTACGAATACTTAGTTCTCATTTTCACGGGAGGAGTGTTCGTGAGATGTTCGCCAAGTAGCATAAAAATATACGGCGTACCAACAAGGAGAAGCAGTGTATATGCAACTGACATGTCTGTGAACCATTTAAAGAGGTAACTTCCAGTTACATTTTTGGCTGTTTTATGCCATAAGTTTCTAGTTACGAGTTTTGCCTTGAATACTATAATTTTCTCAAAAATTTCTTTGTGAAAACAATAATGAACTCGCCAACATTTAATCTCAGTGCTCTAGTCTTTGCGTTGTTTCTTTTCGCGGAAAATATCTTTGCGGAGGTATGTACTTCCGGTTCCCCGTGTGATGAATAGTCTCTTTACTCAACTTAATGATCCTAACTTTGTCATTCTTCCATTAGGATCTGGTCAACTCGTACAAAATAACATTCAGGAATGATACAACCATATTGGCTTTTGATGGAAGTAGAGAAGACGGAGAGCTTGA
>Ga0213867_1001338_pt1 | contig 10996 bp, 8 predicted proteins | sample PICome_12_FD_160120 | JGI IMG/M metagenome (GOLD analysis project Ga0213867, IMG submission 160120) | Coastal seawater microbial communities near Pivers Island, North Carolina, United States - PICO540 | ecosystem: Environmental > Aquatic > Marine > Coastal | place: USA: North Carolina | collected... | reverse complement strand
GGGAAACCCGAGTGGCGAGCCTGGTGGACCGTTTATTTCTATATCGTGAAAGGAAGCATACGCGTTGTATGATACCGCTAATTCCTCCATTTCGTCGTTCATTTCGTCGTTCATTTCCTCGTTATTTCTCGAACCGTAACACCACTACAGCGCTTGCACCCCCTGGTTCTACTTTCTCTGGCTATTAACCGAGACCTTGAAAAATCCTAATGCGCCCTTTTCGCTGGTATCAGTTTTTTCTATCTCATCCAAAAATTTCGTTGTTTTTGTTTGTATATCTATCTTGGTCTCGTACTCATAAGTAATGCAGTTGTGTATCGAAGCGACGAAAGCGAATAATGCGCCAAATCTGTAGCCGTAAGAAGTTGTTCGGACGACGGGTTTGGATTGTGGAACATCTATGCCCATGAATCATCTTTACGCTCTATGCTGAGAATCCACATAGTTATGACAAATCTGATGGAAAAATGGAATTCAATACGCTTACATAGATTATAACGTAAGCATTGATATTTCCATCCGACATCTATACTTCTATAAAGAGATATTTTGAGTCGTCCTTTATATGATACCAACTGCAGTGTGCTCGCTCGTAAGTTAGCGTTGCAACGAATCAGATCTCCAAAAGTCTGTTTTCAAAGAGCCTCCTTACGAAGAAGACATATTGACATATCACTTTGGTCAAAATCTACGACTCAGACAATTGTGAGGGCTTTAGTTGATATATAAATTCTCCATTTCAAAATGTCTTTCATCCGTTACCACGAAGTATTGGGCGAACCGAAACAAGAATTTACAAAAAGACAATCAATATATTGTATGTAATATACAAGTGTTAACGGTAGATACGATGTATTTAGATTACCGGGGTCGGAGGTTATTTCGATGCACTTTTTATTTTTTAATACATGTATATCTAAATTTCTACCTGTAGGTCCGCGTAGACATTCGAGTGAATTACATATACGTCCGAGTACATTGTATTGATAAATGTCAGATAGTAAAGTACCGATACAGTGTAACGATGACGGCAATACAAACCCTCTCTTGCATCTTGCATATCCTCTACATTTTGTAAATGTGCGTGCTCCACACCCCCTGATTCATTTTCAAGACATCTGGGACTGAGATTGGTGATTTATCGAAAATGATTGGAATTTTCATTTTATTTAAAAGATATTTTTACCGCGTTTTGTTGGTGAGCAGTACACATCCATCCTCCTGGGACTATCAGGCATACCTCGTAAACGTATGGAAGAGGAAGTAAGACCCAGGTCTGGATAGCATATGTAAGTGACATCACCTGGTCAACGACCGAAATCCCGCATACTGGCGCGAGCCGACTCATGTGGTCTTGTGTCTTGTGTCCTTTGAAGACTCTTTAGTCTTTAGACGATGAGTGACTATCCTACAGAAAAGGTCAATACCTCTCCTGAAATCGGGTATTCCTTTACTTGGCAGTTTCGTGGTTGCGATGAAAGAAACGTTAATCCGAACAAACAATATCCTAGTCGATATTTCTAGTCTTTGGATAAGAGTTCATCAAAGGCGTTTGGGCGTAGAAGATGTATTCAAAAAGGATTTTCGTCAAACCCCGGATCGGAGATCTCAGCATATTTTTATGTAATACAGTTCCAACCATCAGTTTTTTATGCAAGACTGTCATCATGGATAGGATCAGCAAAGGTATTTTTCGGAATTTAACTTCAGACAGTAACTCATAAATCTAAAGTGGTGTTGATGAAAATATGAGTAAGCATGTGCATGATGTGAGATCACAGTGCAAGAACGTCAAACAGAAAATGTAGAACATGGACGAATTCGTCTGCGATAGAAGGGAGTGAGTCGATCATGTCACAAATCACATCATGTAGATTTTTACTTTATTTTATGCGAAACAGTGCCTTGGTAGTCTAAGGTAGGGCATTTGTCCTAATTCTTAAATCAAGAATTCTTTTTCCAGAACAAAAGTGAACGAATCATATAGGAGGGAAACGCATGAGTTTAAGCAGCATTTTTTTAATTGATTCGATATATTTCTCAAATTCTCATTATTGTGCGTAGAGTTTTCAATTCGATTACGTTGTATCGCGACTATTTAAAGCTTTATTTCAATATTAATTTACTGGCCATCTCGTTGTTCCACATGTAGAATCATACGCTGATCGCCACAACTTGGCTGTGGGATCTTGGAGGGTTTCGAGTGACTTTCGAAGTGCATATATATCGAAGGTACATGAAACAAGAACTGAAACAAAGATTTATCGAAAAATCACATTACCCAATAGGTCTACTTCTATGCTATCTGTTCCTGATTGGTAGGAATCCTCAGATACCTGACTAGACTTTGCTTCTATATTCTCTTTTTGTTGTTTTGGCAATACTTCGTTGACGCGACGTCTAAAATCATCGCTAAGCTCCCTAATTTGTGATTCTGTTTTCTTCCGAATTATGCTCTCCACAGAAACTTTTTTTAGGAAAATAATATCATAGCTCATTGTCAAGCGTAGTCCATCTCTTTCCTTCAAAATTATATGACGCTCATGCACTTCAAAAGCATTTGCATACGGAATGTTGGCAAGTTTTGTAACGTGTGACAAACATGCGCCTGATTTAAAGATAATTAGTTCACTTCTTTTCACAGCGTCGGCGTAAGTTGGACCAAAATAACTCTTTGTCAAAGTTTTGAATGCAATTGCTCTTTTACGATGATTTTTTGACAAAACCTCTTCCGTTGTAAATTGAATATCGATGTCACCATGAGCTTCTTGATATGCTTTTATAAATGCTTCATCGTAGTAGAAAAGGCGTAATGCTTCATTTAAGTGAACATTTTTCAAGCAAGTTTCAAGAGTAATATTTGTATAATTTTCAAAGACTTCTTCGTCTGCATCTACATTTTCGTCTTCATTCGATTTTTTCTGGATTTTAACAACACCCTCTTCAGCGGTATTCCCTTTGACGTTTAAACTTGAATTCAATCTTTCAGATGAGTCAATGTCGTGGTGTTCCTTTAGCTTTTTCTCCTCTTCATCTACATTCCGTTTTAATTCTTCAATTTTTTCACCGATGTCGTCTCCTGGGTTCAGATCACTATCGAACCAAAAAATTTTTCTCATCGTTTCATCTTCGATCATCACGAAACTATCCATGTTTTTATAAATTCCTGAGAAATACACAAATGGCAATTAGATATATGCAATACATGTGACATAATATTTTGGAAAAAGGTTGAAAACCGTGTTAATTCATTACCAATGGTCCAAAATACGGCCCCGATCATTATGACTGGTGACACAACTGCAGCAGCAGAGGCAGTAATAATTCCAAATAATCTGGCCCAATTTTCTTCCCTTGAAATCGATTTTACCAATGCTGGCTTCTCTTTCTCAAAGTCGGAAAAACGAGTGTCGCTAGATCTCGCATCTGGTGAAGGAGCCGATTGCCTCGTGACAACCTCATCGAAATTAAATGAGCATGTTATTTTTATATCTGATAAATCGTCATCATTACTGTCGCTGAATGTATCATTATTTACAGCAGGAGTGACAGGTTTTGTGGGCATGGACCGTATCCTTCGAAACGAATATTTTCTAGAATTCAAATTGTGATGTGCCGTCTGATGCTGCGCTCGGTGTTGCTTGTTCCGCCCGTCTAGAACTCCTTCAACTTCGATCTCTTCCATATTTTTCTTGGAAGTTGTTTGTGTCCTCCACGCAAATTATTTTTGTTGACAAACAGGTGTTTACTCGTACAATTGTTTTTCTTGTGGAAGTGGAAGTAGCAAAGACGACAGTTCCAGTCCAGTGCCGGTATTTTTTTTCTCAGGCGTGATCGGTACGACGGTACCATTGACGAATGACCCGAAAAGACATAAATTTATTTGATCTTCTCCAATCAAAAACCATGCACAGAAGTTTCTAACCCATCCAGTGAAAATAGGAAAGTCTAGAGCGCAACACGTGCATGTGTCTGTTTATTGAACTTTCTTGCAATGAGCGAGAAGACTCACGTGGGGGAGGTGTGCTGATGCTGAACGCTGAGAACGGGTTTTTGAGCTGCGGCAGGCGGCGGGTTCTCTTCTAGAGAGTAGAGAGCCGACTAATTTTGTTTGCATACAGAAAATACAGTTTTCTCCGAATTTCTTTGACATCCATCAACCTAACCCTAACCATTATTGTGTATTGTGACGACTTTTCGTTCTCCCAACATGCTCATACTTACGTTGGACTTTCACTCACTGACTCTTCGACGCTTTTTATAATCTGTCATCATGCAGGTACCATTTGGAGTTGTAGTTCCGGGAAGGCCAGTGCGAACAGACTGGCAGCAAATAAGTGAAACTAAATTTGCGATGAATATTGAATGTGCTCGAGAGGTAAACGACTTGGTCTTATTTCTGCTTCCCGGCTCAGCTCTTCCACCTGACTGCGGTGCTGTTTTGTATTGGCAGGTGCAGAATGGAGAAGGTTATGAGATGCTTGGTGCCATTGCAAATACAAGACCTTCAGGAGTATTTCGGACAGGCTTTGCTCAGCATGAACAAGTCCTACGAAGTGTAGATGGAATTGTCACGTTGGGGGTTTCTTTGGAAAAACTAGATACGATCATCAATTTAGATATTGCACAGGCCGGAGTTGAAGATCGAGGAGAGGTTGCCAAAAAGATAGCCATTAATCTCTTCAACTTTATGCAAAGTTTTGATGAAGCTTCTCGACCAGGATTGATAACCGTACCATCCAATGTATTCGAACGGTGGATGAAACGATTTGAGCAAAAATACAAACAAGACCCTAACTTTTTTATGGGAAATACTTCGTAATTTGACTATAGACAGTAACATTTTATCTACTGAATTTTTGAATGGGTGATACATATACTTTAGTTCGTTTCAATAAAAGGGCGTATGCTGCAAAAAGAATTATAAGAGATACCCTGAAATAAATTTTTAGATGGTGCTTGTTTGAAAGTTATTCCAGTAACAGCAGTTGAGTCAGTAAAAGCAGCACCCATAATGGACCATTTGCATTTTCATTAAAATAACCTACCTATCCATCAAAATTTTTAGGCTTCCAATTCTATGGATGCTAGACGTTCTTGGTTCGCTCTTCTATGTTACGACGGTATATACCGGTATCAGCCTTTTTCTTTACAATGACGGAATAAAGAGTCTCATAAAAGGAACATTGTGCCCAGTTTACGTAGAGACTGAAGACCGTTCATTTTCAAAACGTGGAAAAGAAATATCGGTTGCCTTTTCCTCTTCACTCTTCACCATAATTAAAGATTTTTGCGTTATGTCTTTTGGTGACTGACGAGCGCGAATGGATTGCGATTGTACGTACAGGCGTATACACATATAAGTTTCACTGTCCGACTCGAAGTCGGCCGCCTCGCAACTCAAAAAATATAAACTTCTCACATTTTAGCTGTTTTTGCGCCTCTAAACGACAATTCATGCGTCAAAAGAAATACCGGTACTTCCGAAGTATTTGAAAGTCTCACAAATTGCCTAGTTTTGTTACAAAATGCTGCACGATCACGTATCTCCATCCTCACTTTGTTCCGCAAGAGAGCAGATGAAGGTAAAGTTTCAATCACCCGTCGCATGCAATACGGAAGACGAGATTTTCTCGACTCCCCCAACAGTTCAAAGGCAAACTTATAATGCTGCGACATTTACTCTTTTCGATGAAGATGAGAACGACAGAATAATACAAAACAAAACATATAAGCCAGTGAATTTCGTTGAGCTCAACACGATTCTTCGGGAAAACCTTCGTACACGAGAGCAATCACATCCCTGCTGTGGCGTTCGAGTAATGCGTTATCAATTGGGAGGGAACCAAGGTCATTATAATTCAGGGACGACTTTTACTTCATCGAATTCTTGGATCTCTGTTGAGCCGCATATATATCGGCTGGATAACGGCACAGTGGACAAAATGAGGAATAATCGATAGCGATGTAAAACCTATTTAAAAATATGAACTACCTCCTCTAACAATTTGGAAAAGTGCCCTTATGATTCGATTTGTTACAATAGTTAAACGTTATGCTTTCTGAGAATGAGTGATCAATAATCAAAAAAAAGCTCACGTTTATTTCTTTAGCTAGCGATCGTAAATTTTGATGAGGGCATAAATTGAAACTCTCTATCCCTCTAGATACTAAATGAACACAATTTTGTAAAATATTCAGGGAGGAAGAGACAACAAATCAGAGCATCTAATGTACATGCATACGAAAACGAACCTCGGAAAATAGGTGACTTAGCCATCCTGAAAATGAAATGCGTATTTTCTTCATGTGGGGCTTGGATTCACTAATTTTGTTGTTTTCTGTCAGACCATTTATTCTAAGTAGAAAATTAGTGATTCGATGGCAAGATGTTTCTACCGAATTTTTCAAATTCGTCTCCCAACAGGTTTAATTAATTTACATATTACTCCTCAGAATATTTAAGGGTGGCAATGTCAGAGTTTTCTCTACAGTGAGGTGAAGCGAAAATATTGATAGATAATCTTGTAACGAGAAGCATAGTTTGACAGTACGAAATGATCACATTCGAATAAATTTCTAGTTTACTCGAGAGGGATTTTACTTTCTGTATTAATTTAAGGATTGTTGTCGACAACTTTGAATGTATCCATTGAAGCCAAAATTTCATCCTGGTAATTCTTAAAATCATCTTCTTTGCACTGTACCGTCAAGACATAAAGCATTTGCTTCACAATACATATTTTGGTGAGAAAGCGTTTTACACCACGCTTTCCAGAGCTTATGTACTCGATTGCATAATATCCCTTGTCATCTTCTACTGCATCCTTAACAAGAGTGACATCAAAAACCCCATCGCGAACCAATTCCGCATTCACAACTCTGGCTGCTACTTCTGCTGGCGTTCCAAACGATTTAATGCTTTCGATACGAACAGGATCGACGGTGATTCCATACTGATATCCACGTACACCCTCGCGGGAAAAATTCACTTCGTCTAGGTGGGTCTTCAAGGGCTTTTTCCCCTGTGCAAATTCGAAAGGCGGCTGGAACATGTAGCTAAAATTTTGACCAGTACTGACAAAAATTATAGGATCATCTTCACCATCCACCGCTCGCACTAAAACGTTTGGAAGCAAAGTATTAAGCGTCAACGATGATGTTCCTAAAATGGTTGTCTGTTTGATAAAAGTTCTTCTATTGGCAGATGTTAACGAAGAGAGGGCATCGGAAACATTTATACGCAGGAAGAAACAACTGAGAGCAACAATGGACATTCGTAATGTTGTCTTCATATTATTACTTTTGTCTTCCAAAAATTGCCTGTCTTGTATGATTAATTGAAAGACCTAGTAACTTTTCTTAACTGTGAGTCTCTACTGGTTTGCAATGTGCGGTTCCTATTGCCTATTGGTGTAGCTATTGGTGTACTTCAACCACAAACTCATCTGGAATCTGGAATTCGACGCATACTGTGTGACCGCGTACCTGTTGGAATACGTGTGCGTGTTTTTCCCCTTGACAAAAATTTCAACAAGACCTCTTTTTGGAGATAACTACATATCGAAACATTGTAGGTTCTTCCCATGTGATTACGACAACAATGAACCTTTGAGTTAAGGTGTATCATGAGATTGATGAAAGCAATACAATAGACGCCAACAAAAGTCGTGATGCGAAAAAAATATTTTAAATTTATCCCGATTTTTCGAATTCTCAACATTTGAAGTTGGGAGCCGAGAACCGACTACATTGTAAAATGGAACACAGTAACAGTAATTTTAGCAATCTGACACTAAGCTCTACACATGTTAGAATCATGAGCAAGCGTCGAAACTAAATGTTCTTTGTTTATCTTCCCCAACAGAACCTTTTCTTACAAATATTTCCTAAGGTTAATACTCGGTATGCAAATGAAATACGCAGTTTCGAACATTAGTCAAAAATTAACCTTGCTCTTTACGGGAAGACGTAGAATTATATACAATCTTTCCATTAGAATTGGATGCCCTGCCAATAGACACATCATTTGCTGTCTTATATTGCACGGGAGGAAGTTGTGACTGGTTGGACACCATGACATAAATGTTGTTCCTATTTGCTGGATTGCGGTTATTGCACGCCTGTTGCATACGGGTAAAGGTATTGCTGTTGTTCATTGGAGCGACTGTCATGTTCCCATTCAAAAGACTTGCAGCAGAAACGGCACGTTGGCCTCCATGTAATGTCATCAATGCCGGCTGCGTATTAACCGTGTTCATCCCAATAGCCGGGCGTAAATTTCTACTTAGTGCAGGTTGAGCGAATATATAGGTTGGGGGCACATTATTTCCACGAATCTGTTGGTTCATGTTCAAAGTGTTCTGATAGTTTGAAGCGATATATGTGGCTGAAGATCTAGGTTGAACAGTAGTGCTATTTCCATTGCCGTGCACATGTGTCTGCTTTTGTGCAACTACTGAAGCACTTTCTGGAACCACCGATGATAGCATTGCGGTTGTTCTTTCGTTACTGCCCGACGAAGGTATATGAACTGAATTCTTAACCGAAGTTGTTGCTGCTCCGTATCGATTCTCTGGAGGCCTAGGTCCTAGCGAAGGCTGTTTGTTAATTGATGCGAACCAGTTGTCGCTATGCGCCCTACTTCGACGAGCGTCTGTTGAACAACTTATCATAAAAGCGCCAGCCGTTTGATACTCGGCGACTAATTCGTCCGGTATTTCGGGAATTGGATAGTCTTTCGACATTTGATGAAACTCAGGTCCCTCACATTGAGGATGAATTTTGACCTTTTCACTTACACTGGGACGGGCCATGTTCCTGGTAAGGTGCGGCATACCCCGAAGGAAAAGCTCATGAAAGTAACAGTTGCGATCGCGGCCTTGGGACAACCTTTGAAATCCATAACCATTCACTTGTCTGGATTTGAGACGAAAAGTGTCAATAATACAAATGTCATATCTCTTGCATAAATAAAATCATACTACGCACCTGATAAAACTGCGATATTTTAAATTACCAAAAAATAGGGGCAAAATCCGCTCCTTAAATAAGCTCAAATGTATGATGTGCCATGATCTTCCGTGCTAGAAATAAATTGACAATGTAAAAAGCAAATAAATTGACAATATGTAAAAAGTAAAAACGTATTCCGCTCGGTGTGAGAAAGAACGTGAAGAATTTTGAATATACACATAAAAAAGGATGTTCTCTTTAATAAAAGCTGATGAAACGTCATGATATATCCGCCATGACCGCAACCCCGTAAACACTCATAAAATTTATAATTAGCCGGAGAAGCGAACGAGTAAAATTCGAACAGGACCACAAGTACATGTTGTAGTGACAAAAGCTACCCGACACATGAGACAGACTTACCGGAAGCCACTCGATTATATCTATGCTCTCTTCACGCGAAAGGACGACGTGAAGTTTAAGGGGGAATGAAAGGCTTTTGTTGTGATTGTTCAGCAACACAGAGAATGGAGTTTTACTAACTATCTGACTGAAGTTTCTGTATGTAAAAGGTACAATATCGCTGGTGTTATTGTCTACCGCATCTTTGGCAACTTCGCTGGATGGTTTTTTATTGCTGCCAAAGCCAACTTCTTTAGTTACTCGGGAGGTTGCGCTGAGCTTCTGGTTTTTGTCTTCAACCTCCACCACACTTCCGTCCGATGCCGCAGAGCCGTTGGAGCTAATTCCGTCCATGATGAGTAGATTGAAGATGAAGTATTGGGGTTTTTATCGTGTCAACAGGTTATCATTAAGGATTTGACTGTTCAGTTTTTATGTGTTGGCGGGAGACTCTGAAGATCAATCTCTTCCTACGCACATCCAGGGTATTGCAGGGTCCTTCTCCGTCTCTTTTTACCATGCAGAGTAGGAAACTTGATATATATATTTCCGAGCTGGTATGTCGCATTTTGCAAGAATAACTTCCGAATCATGTATGTAGTCTCCTCGGAAAAAGAAAACAAATCAAAAATTTAGCTTATAATTTTTATTTTACATCTACGAAAGTAATAATTGAATTAAATGCGATTTCTATCTTTTGAAAGATGGCGATATAACTTAGCTACATGCTTGTTCTCCGATCGTTAAATAAAAGTAAAAAGAAAGAAAGCCGCTTTACAGATGTCATATTTTTATATACATGTATGTAACTTGAGATAAATGATAGAAATGTCTTTGGCGTACGTAAGTCTTTTGATGAACTGTTCGGTTTGTGAATCAGAACAACCTGGCACCTCGCACAGAGAAAATTGCATTTTCAGGACTCCAACCCCCAGAGGTGGTGGTAATTGTATTGCAATACAATTATTATAGCTTAAGTCCCACCAATTGCAATTGCAATTACTCGAACACCTACCAATTACAATTGCAATTACCCGAACACTTACAAATTACAATTGCAATTATCCGAACACCTACCAATTACAATTGCAATTATCCGAACACCTACGAATTAAAATTGCAATTATCCGAACACTTGCCAATTACAATTGCAATTATTGAAAACTTTGCAATTAATAATTGCAACTCAATAATTGCAAATAATTGCAATTAATTGTAAATTTGAGTGAATAATTGCATATAATTGCAATTATTTGCAATTATTTTAGCTGAAATCCAATCAACTGCAATTGCAATTACCCGAACAACCACCAATTACAATTGCAATTATTGCAACCCGCGCCAATTACAATTGCAATTACCCGAACACCCACCAATTACAATTGCAATTATTGGAACCCGCACCAATTACAATTGCAATTATTGCAACCCGTACCGATTACAATTATTGCAATTATTATCATCTCAGCAATTAATAATTGCAATTCAACAATTGCAATATATTGCAAAATTACATAATTGCAATTGCAATTACCACCACCTCTGCCAACCCCCAAAAGTTATAATCACAAAGTAATTTATACCTAGTACAAGAGTAGAAGTTAATACCGTAGAGGACAAATTTATCCATCAGACATAA
>Ga0213867_1001337_pt1 | contig 10997 bp, 10 predicted proteins | sample PICome_12_FD_160120 | JGI IMG/M metagenome (GOLD analysis project Ga0213867, IMG submission 160120) | Coastal seawater microbial communities near Pivers Island, North Carolina, United States - PICO540 | ecosystem: Environmental > Aquatic > Marine > Coastal | place: USA: North Carolina... | reverse complement strand
TAGCTTGAAACATACCATGAACCATCATGCTGAACAATCGCTCGTGCGGCAAAATTATGCGAGAGATTCACTTCCGCGGCAAAGGAATCTACACTGTTAGCAAAAGCCACATCTGTATCTGCAGAGTCCCCGCCCAAAAGGAAACCAGATTTTTGAACATGGGGCGTAAATGCTAGACCATAATTAGGAGAGCCATAAATAGTATCGTCTTGAGCAACAAAATCTTCCTGCAGGCGAACCTGATAAGCGTCTTTAGTACTGTCGGTAGTATTGGTAGAACCATTCACCCGATGCTTGGTATTACCAAACGGGTTCGACGAGGGCGCATACAACTCAGTAGTGTCCCTGTTGTTAACAACGTGCTGCCCGCCTCGCAGCATTGTCGTATGGGTATCCGCAGCCGGAGTCCCTGCAGTTACCCCCCCCCAAGCATTAAAATTAAGATTTAAATGATGATCATCTATCTGGGTGCGCGCACCAGTCCGGGAATAGATAGTATCACCATTGACATCTACCGTACCAGAATCGACACTGAAAGTTTGAAATGCACCGGTGCCACCAAGCCAAGCCCCATTGTTATTTGTGTAAATTTCACCACCATAATTAATAAAATCTTCCGCATACGCAACATCCGACAAAGCAAGAGTAATACACAATAAGGAGACGCATCCAACAACACTTTTCATAATAGTTACAGATTCAATACAATTTAAGGAGAAAGTTAGTGACTAAGCTACAATATTAAAATTCATAATACTGCCACCATAGACAATGTATATTTCACGCATATTAACAAGTACCTCACATCCCGTCAAGTAAAATTGCAAAAAAAACACACATATAAACATTATTTTTACAAACACGAACCATCCGCAGACCGCAAGGGTTCAGATATCCCAAGCACGAAGTAGCCCCCTTTTCTTTTCTAAAGATCGCAAGCCACACTATTGAAGCGCGCATACGAGCCAAGGAAACGCAAACCCAACCACTTAAAGCAATGAGATTCACTTAACCGATCACATCCGGCAATAGGTGACGCCTAGCGGCCGAAAGCAATCAACACCTAGCAATTAAAAAGATCTAAAGCAACACAGGCTTGCCCTAAATAAATCATAAAGATTTCACAAAATCCAGCACCCCACTTTTTTACTTGCATAAAAACTATATGTAATATATACATTTCTGATGAATATATTACTCCTAATTGCTGGCATACTTACACCCGCAATCGCATTCTCCAACACCCAATTTTTCGATAATTACACAGAGGCTGCTCGCCTTTTTGGTGTCGCGAACAATGAAAGCTCGATTGATAAAGACTTAAACCAGCGCCGAAAAGCCCCCTATTATTTTCGCGCAGGACACAAAGCCTATGCCACACCCGGATTCAGCTATGACTGTACGGACAAACAAAATGGAGACTTCAGTATTTGTTTCCGTCCAAACAACCAAGATGCTTCCGATACCTTTGGCTTCATGATGAACCTATGGGAGCTCTATCCGGAGATAAGCCCAGCAGACGCGCTCGTATTTGAGCTGAAAACAAATGGCTGCACCGAGAACCATGATCGATGGGACGTTGAGTTACTCGATGCGGATGGAAACGCTGCGACAGGCCGAATCACCGGCCTACAGACTGCAGGGCAGTGGAAAACAATCCGCTTACAGCTCAGCACGCTCCTGCCTGCGACCAACTTCAATTGGCAACAAGTAAGACTCTGCCAGTTTAAAACAGCGCCCTTTGCACAAGGAACGACGCTAAAGTTTGATTTCATTCGCATCGAGCAAGCCCGGGGAGGCATGATTGGCATCACTGACAAAAGCATTGAGCAAATCATCGCCGAGCAAGAGGCCACGAGGGCCTTTCGGACGCAAACAGCCTTTCAAGCGGCTGCTCAAAAAGCCCACAAACCCATTATCAGTGCCTTTGCGATGCTCTATCTCAATCAAGATTTAGCCAAGGCCAATCAAATTATCCGAGATGACTGCGTTGAGATGCTACATGAGGACCCATGGTCACTCCTCACCACCCCGATGTATTGCCGACTCTATTTTCTATTTTCCAACCGCTGCGGTCGATACGCAGGTCGCCTCGAGCCAGAAACCGAAAAACGACTATTAGAAACGATCTGGGAACGCACCCAGCATAAAAATGACATTCACTGGTCGCGCACCAGTACTTGGTATTTAGACGGCAGCGAAAACCACGACCTCAATGCCAAGGCATGCAATCTCGTCAGCTCTCGCATCTTTATGCATGAGCCCGATTACAAGGACCGCGTCTATCCCAACTATGGCTTTGGTGGCAGCTATCATTACGGCCGTGCCGGCTACTACGGTCAAGGGGTCGATGCCAGTGCGCGTGAAGGGGGTGGCCGCGCCAACCTCAGCGATGGCAAAAAATATACCGCTAAAGACCATTACAAAGCATGGCTTGGCTTCCTCAAAGAATACTTTAGAGAACGCGCTCGTCATGGATTTTTCCTAGAGAATTCATCATCCACCTATGCCAAGCATACGATGAACATGATCGATCTCGCCTATGCCTACTCAGGGGATTCAGAGCTGCACAAAATCATCGATGACTTTATGACCCTCTATTGGGCAGATTACGTCCAAACCGGGATTGCCGGAATCTCTGGTGGCCCCAAAACCCGCCACCATGGCAAAGTGGGTGGTTATGATGCCAATACCGATTTATTGACCCCCTTGCTTGGTGGACCCGCGAATGCCGGGATCTGGAATTATTGGAGCAATGTGAATGGCTACCAACTACCCAAAGTGGTTCAAATGATGGCTTTAGACCGTGAGGGTATGGGTCGTTTCGTCTATCAATCCCGCGGTATCGGCGAATCCGAGCCAGCGCAACCTCGCCCACTCGGCACCGAACGCACGCTGATTCTCAAGCCCGAATCGCGCTTCTTAAAATATTCCTACGTAACGCCTGCTTACACCTTGAACACCCAAATGGACCATCCCTGGGCCTTACACTCGCATCTGAGTAAATCGGGGCGCTGGCATGGAATGACCGTCGCCCAAGATCCTGATGCTCGCATAGTTCCCGTATACCTGCCGAGCGAACCCGACTTTCGAGGCAAGCAAGCAAAATTTAGCCTGGAAGGTATGTTCAAAACCTTCCAGCACGAAAATACCTTGATCGTGCAGCGCAGCCGCTCCTTTTGTGAAGTCAATCCCGACTGGTACCCACTCTATAAACAAAACTGCGATCAGGGCGTCTACATCGGCGACGCTTGGGATGAGCAGATCGAACAAAGCGGATGGATATTTTTACGTCGTGGCAACGCCTACGCAGCCGTCCGAGCAGTGCTCTGGGATGCCGAATTCGAAGCAGCCAAGAAAAAGAAAAACGGAGGCACTCAAGCGCATTTTCATGGCGCCTATGATGCGCCCACCGTTCAACTAATGGACAAGGCCTATACTTACACTAAAGATCGCAGATTTATTCAACTGAAGGATCGTTTTGCTCCAGTCATCATCCAAGCCGGCGACCAACAACAATACGGCAGCTTCGAAGCCTTTATAACAAAGACTGAGAATGCACCGATCGCGCTACACAAAACAGTGGTCCCCAGCTTCAATATTCTGACCTTTACCCCTCCTATCGCACAGGCCCCTGAAATGGTCTTCAATGCTGCGAATAATGAGATCCCGATGCTGGATAGCAACTACATCAAATATGCGCATCCGATGACCTTCGATAGTCCTTACATCCAGTCGAAATACAAATCTGGCAAAATACAGATTGAATACGGCGGCGAAACCCTCGATCTCGACTTCTCCGAAAAACCTTGGTGGGCCTTCTTGAAGTAGTCAAACAGGGCAGGGGCAAATAAACGCATCCCCCATACCGCTTATCTATCCTAATTAAGCACTTATCCAACACGACCGATGAAGAAGAAAGTCGCCAATCATAAACGGTCTCCAGTTATGCCAAAAATGCAGAGCATGCACACAAATACAACACCACACCCCACCCCACTCACTGTCGCAGCGCTCATCGCCGTAGTAACAGTATCATTCTTGACTGGCTGCGAAAAGCGCACAGTAGAATCGACCTCCGAGCCTGCGACATTCCCCGATAAGCCCAGCATAGATACGCCCCCCGCGCCGGAGCCAGTGACTGCCCCCAATGAGCCCAGCATAGATACGCCCCCTGCGCCGGAGCCAGAGACTGCCCCCGATAAGCCCAGCAATGATGCGCCCCCCGCGCCGGAGCCAGAGACTGCCCCCAATGAGCCCAGCAACGATACGCCCCCTGCGCTAGAGCCAGAGACTGTCCCCAATGAGCCCAGCAACGATGCACCCCCTGCGCCAAAGGCAGTGGTTTCAAAATTTGAAGGCTATGAAAAAATCGTCAAACAGACACATCAGGCCTCACTAGCAGCTCGAGAATCCGCACTAAATAAAGTCGTCGCAGAAGGAAAATCCTGGATCGACGGTGCTTGGGGTGAAACATTGTGGTGCTTAGCAGCGCTCTATCAAAACCAGCATTTAGAGCAAGCCAACCAGCAGTTGCTGGCACGAGCACAGGCTTATAACGAAGCACATATTGATAAGGCTGATTTCCGCCCCGAAACAATACAGAAACTGTCTCCATGGGCCTACTTCGCTCTGACCGACTATGTCCGCATCCTGAGCTTATTTCACGCAAATAGCCCTCACTACCCTGGGCGGCTACAGCCTGAAACGGAAATGGCAATGAAAGAAGCCCTTTGGAATTTGGTTAAAGTCAGCAGTAAAGTAAAAGATGCCGATTTAAAAAATCTGCTCGTCTTACATGGCACCGAGAATCATGATCTGACCTTACGACCGAATTATTACTTGGTGGCGGCACTACTGAAGGACGATCCGGCCTTTAAAGACCGCAAATACAAAGATCGCCGCACTGCGGCGCAACATTACGTCGCCTATAATCGTTTCTTCCAAGAATGGCCGCGACAGCGAATAAAGAGTGGCTTATGGATCGAAATTGGTTCCGACACCTACCAAAAATATTCCTGGCCGGCCCTATTTAATCTGCACGAATTGTCGCCTGATCCGCTGGTACGCCAGCGTTTTGGCATGCTGCTGGATGTCGCTTTTATCGAAGAGGCACAAATTTCTATCAATGGTCGCCGCGGCGGAGGCCGCAGTCGCGCTGGATATGGGAAAAACAATTTCGAAGACTACAAAAACTTACTCTATGCGCCTGAAGAAACGCTCACAGACTCTAAAGGCGCGAGTCATTCTAAAGTGATTGAGACCAGTCGCTATCAACTGCCGCCAGCAGCCATCTTACTGCGAAAGCGAGCGTTTCCTGCGGAAGAAGCCTTTCTCATTCGTAATCGTGTATTAGGCGAACACGCAGAGGCTCCCGAAAATGACAAAGAGCATTTTGACGCAGATTCTGCACTACTCAACTATGCCTATCGCAGCCCACACTACCTGCTGGGGAGCACCTGGCAAAATCCAGCCTTACATCACAAAGCAGCCGATAGAAGCGGAGACATACTCAAATATGGCGGCATTTCTCGCCAAAATCGCTGGTGTGGCATTCTCTTTGATCATCCCATCGCTAGACAGACCAAGATCCCAGCGAGTAATCATCGAGCCTACGATGAATTGTGTGCCATCTTCCCCGAAATCAAAAAAACCAGAGGCGGCCGGCCGCAACACCCACAATGGAGTTTTCAACATCAAGAGGTGCTTTTAATTCAGCGCATTGATGAGCATAAAACTATGGGTTCATACAGTACCGGGCAAATGAGCATCCGTTTTCATGGGTTTAGGCTCGAAAAGGTCGAAAGAGATGGATGGATCTTTGCCAGCAACGAACTCGCTTACGCCGCGGTTAAATTTCTCGATAGTGGCTACCAATGGGACAGCAGTGGCGAACTCGCCAGTCCCAAAGAGGGCAATGGCACCCCAAGCAGCACCCGGGTAATCCTGCATGCGGGTGATAGCGATCAATACCCTAGCTTCGCGGCCTTTCAGGAATCGATCCTCGAAAATCAACTAGAGATCAAAACGAATAAAATTACCTATCAATACGGCAAGGATCGTACTCAGATTGAATGGTGGCGCTATGACCCCCACAAATATAAGCGATTTAAACTACCAAAAGTAAACCGACAACAAATTGACTTAAGGCCGGATTGGACTTTTGACAGTCCCTACATGAAATGCCGATATCAGCATGATAAGGTGTATGTCAGGGTCGGACCGATTAAAAAAGTGTACGACTTTTCCGCAGGGCTGTAAGCGCCGATGGCTCATATAGACCGCACAATGACCCATGTATTCAATATTCACATCCAAAAACGCCTGTCGATTGGCCCTAGCGATTTTAGCTAATAGCCTACTCTCAGCTCATCCCCTTCAACCAGAGAATACTATCAAAATATTCTTACTTGGAGGACAGTCGAATATGGCGGGTCAACTCAAGGAATACTGGGCTGAACTCGACTCCCCCTACAAGGATCCGTTCCCAGCCGTGCCGCGTTGGCACAATAAAGCGCGCAAGTGGATTCCATTAGCGCCGACGCATCGCTTGGGACCTGAGGTCGCCTTTGGCCATAGCATCATGCAGGCAATGCCAAATCAGCAAATTCGCCTTATTAAATATGCGATCAATGGTACAGCGCTTTACAATGATTGGAAGCCGGATGTGGGCCCCCAATACAATGGTTTTATGCAAGCAGCCCAGAGCGCCTTGGCCAATCTCGAGTCTCAACAAATTCCCTATGAAATTGCAGGCATGCTGTGGCTACAGGGGGAAAGTGATGCCAAAGAGCAAATGGGCGCTGCATACGAGGCAAATTTGGCTGCCTTTATCCAAAAGATGCGATCCGAGTTCAAGACTCCCGAGTTGCCCTTTATCATTGCGAGAGTAAGGAACTTTTATGGCAAAGGCGAACAAGCTCACATGGTTCGAAGCGCTCAAGAAAAACTGGCTCAAAAATTGCCGATGGTCGCATACTTTGATACCGATGACCTGAACCCACTTGTCAACGGCGGGCACTACGACATGCAAGGCACGATTGAAATTGGAAAACGCTTTACCGCCGCCTATATGAAAATCATAACCACTTCCCATAGATTATAAGTAACAACAATTTGCAGGCATCCCAATACTAGGGGCTACCTTTCCCCGATTACTCCGCTCCACCCCGCTGAAATCATCGTCACTGAAAACACTCGTAGACTCCGAAAGCTCCACACATAGAATATGAATTTGTTCGCACTCACTAGTATCCTATTATCCCTCCAACTTGCGCTCGCAACGACGCCACCAAACATTCTCTTGATACTAACGGACGACCAGGGCTATGGCGACGTGGGTTTTAATGGGAACCCGCATGTAAACACCCCCAAACTTGATCGACTTGCTGCCAATTCAGTTATATTTGATTGATTGTATGCCAGCCCATTATGTTCACCGACGCGAGCAGCCCTCAGGGATTCCCATTTTACTCAGGAAGTATTTTGTACACTGTCCCCTTACCAGAAGGTGCACGTAAAATGCGGCTACCGAAGATCGGTGGCGCCTGCGCAAAAGTTGGCGAGCAGATCCTGGGCTGGGATCCATTTGAAGCGGACCTAAGCTCACACGACCAGGAGGTGGAAGTTGAAGTCATCTTAACACGGCGCAATACTTTTGGTCCCTTACATGACCTGCTTGGAGCGATGCCTGTATCTTCATCCCAAGTGGCTTACTAGAGCCTCTTGAGCTTATTTGTACAAGTTGAATAACAAATAACCGTAGGGATTTCCAATATTCTAAATGTAAAGACTCTCACAGAATACAATAAGGCATCACAACAAACCTAATGAAAACCTGCGATATTCAAATTCGTGATCCATTTGTACTTCCTGTCTTGGAAGAACAGCGCTACTACTTATATGGAACAACCGATAAAAATTGTTGGGATGGAGAGCCCACCGGCTTCGATTGCTACCGTAGCCGTGACCTGAAAAACTGGGACGGCCCGATCCCGGCCTTCCGTCCGTCCGCTGACTTTTGGGCAACGCATAATTTCTGGGCGCCGGAGGTGCATCGCTTCAACGGGCGCTTCCATATGTTCGCCACCTTCGCCGCAGACAATCGCTACCGCGGCACGCAGATTCTGGTCGCAGACAAGCCGGAAGGCCCCTATGCCCCACTCACCGATGGCCCCATCACTCCGCCCAATTGGCAGTGCCTCGACGGCACCCTCTACGTGGACCCCGAAGGTGCGCCGTGGATCGTGTTCTGCCATGAGTGGATGCAGATTCACAATGGTGCAATACACGCGATGCAACTCTCGGCTGACCTGAAAGAGGCTGTGGCGCCACCCGTGTTCTTATTCAACGCCTCGGAAGCGCCGTGGGCCTACCCCTCTGACTGGCCAGCCGGAGGCGAACGCTCGCAGTTCCCCAGCTATCTATCCGGTCCAGAGCTCAACACCGCGTATCCATTTCCTCTATACATAACCGACGGACCATTCTTGCATCGCACTGCCAGCGGCAGCTTACTGATGCTCTGGTCCACACTCGGCAACGACGGTTATACCATGGGATTGGCACGCTCAACATCCGGCCACATTGCAGGCCCATGGGAGCAGCTCCCAAAACCATTGTGGACTGAAGACGGCGGACACGGCATGCTGTTTCGCAGCTTCGAAGGGCAGCTCTATCTCACCCTGCATCAACCGAACAATACACCCGAAGAACGACCGCACTTTTTTGAAATTGAAGAAACCAACGACGACATCAACTTAAAATGAAAACACTCCCAACAATCACACGCCTCGCAACCGGACTTCTTCTCGCCGGGTGCACCACATCGACTATGCAATCAACACAATCCCCCGAGCAGACAGCTTTCCAAGCGGCAGACGACACAAACTGGGAAACCACCTTCACCGACTCCTGCACCGGCGACTGGAACGAACGATGGTTCCTCGACGGCGAAGTCGGCACTGTTGAAAATAGTTCCGATGGGATGACGCTGACTGCGGGACCTGAATTTAAGAATGATGCGCACCATATGGTGCTGTGGACCAATGACATATTCGAAGGCGATGTAAAAATTGAATATGAGTACACGCGTCTCGACCAAGCCACAAACTGCGTAAACATCCTTTACATCCAAGCCACCGGTAGCGGCGAAGCACCCTATGTGAACGACATCACCAAATGGAATGAGCTGCGCCGTGTACCCGCCATGCGTATGTATTTCGACCACATGCACACCTATCACATCAGCTATGCCGCCAACCCAAATGAAGGTGACGACAACCGCGCCTACATCCGGGCACGCCGCTACATACCGAATGCCACCGGACTCAAAGGAACAGGCCTAGAACCCGACTACTTTCCAAAGGGCTTATTTGAAACCGGCGTGCCACACAAAATAACTGTCATCAAAAATGCTCGTTCCCTATTTATGAAAATAGAAAACGCAGCGCAAACACTCTACTGTCACATGGAGAACACGAGCCTCCCTGAAATTTCGAAAGGTCGTATTGGGCTGCGTCACATGTTTACTCGCTCATCACGATACAAAAATATAAAAATTAGCACACCAGCCGAGAATAGTTATTCGCATGAGTGAGCTGAAAAATCAGTTGTTGCTCGCTGCTATCTAAAACATAACCACCCAAGGCAAATTTCATCTGATTAATACTTTCAGCGCTGCTTTAATTGAATGCCCAACACTCGATTAATTGGCAGTTAAAGATTCGCCCCGCAGCATTGCCAACAGTCGATTAACAGCAGATTGGTTAGCTTTGCGGTAATGGACCCATTGCACGAAATCGTCAGTATGACTTGGACGACGAATGCCCCACAACGGATAAATCGAATCAGGCAAGAGTGCATAGCGCAAATCGGCCAACACAGTAGGGTCATCGGGGTGTTGATATAAATAGCCCTGCGAAAAGTGCTGAAAGCGAGCCACATCACGCAAAATATGTGACTGCCCATGAGCCCAAGCTTCGATTTGCAGCGGACTCAATACAGGTGTGGAATCCCCTGGGTAGTACTTGGCTTCGCTCCCCGGTAAAACCCGGACTGCATCCACATAATACATCCCTTGGTGCTGGTATACAGAGCGCCAGATAACTGTATTCGCGAACGAAGGCCTCAGCACCAAATCATGCACCCCATGCGCACGCTGCCGCGCGAGCTCTAAGATGGCGATATGCGCTTGCCGCTGCTGATAAGCCGCAAAGCCCAGATAGAGACCTGCCAAAATCAAGCCGGATCGCGCTAGACCGACTCGCTTGCAAATAAATGCGACGAGCAATAATGCCAACATCGGCAGGGTAAACAGCGGATCGATGATGGATATCAAATCCCATGATTCACGATATTGAGAAAAGGGCCAATACAAGCGGGTTCCATAGCTCGTACAAGCATCCAATAAACCGTGACTCAGGGTGCCCATAATCGCATAGAGCCCGCAGGTCACCAAGTCGGGTGCCCTTGAGCGTAGTAATCCCTTGTAGACGAGTGCAACCAAGCATCCAATGACAGGCACCATAAAGAGGGAATGCGAAAAATGACGGTGATACTCCAGCGAAAGCAGCGGATCATGCTCACTTTGAATCAGCACATCTAAGTCCGGAACAGCGCCTGCGATCGCCCCGATAATTAAGGCAGAACGCAGAGAAGCTGGACGACTCACCAGAGCAGCGGCTGCCGCACCGAGACTAACTTGGGTTACAGGATCCATGGCTTGTATGCATATCACCATTCATGGAGCTGGCAAGCCGCAAGCAAGTTTAGACTTTCCTTCAGGCCTAAATCTAGCTGCAATCGCTACGCAATGCTCTGGATCTATCGCCTACTATTTATACCCATCTTTTTGCTACTGTTACCGCAGCAAATGATCAAGATGTGGCGGCGCGGTGGCTATTGCCGTCACTTTTTTCACCGCTTCGGTTATTACCCGCGACGACCCACAAACATTACAAATAAAAAAAGGGTATGGATTCAGGCCGTCAGCGTGGGCG
>Ga0213867_1001336_pt1 | contig 11000 bp, 8 predicted proteins | sample PICome_12_FD_160120 | JGI IMG/M metagenome (GOLD analysis project Ga0213867, IMG submission 160120) | Coastal seawater microbial communities near Pivers Island, North Carolina, United States - PICO540 | ecosystem: Environmental > Aquatic > Marine > Coastal | place: USA: North Carolina | collected... | reverse complement strand
GAGTTTTCTCATTTTTCCAAAGGAACAATTGCATTGGGTGATGCGATTGCAGCAAGCACAAAAAACGGATCCTTTTCGCTCGTTGGTGGTGGGGACTCTGTAGCTGCAGTGAAGCAATTTGAGATGGAAGATCAAGTCAGTTATGTCTCCACTGGTGGAGGCGCGATGCTTGAGAGTTTGGAAGGAAAAACACTCCCAGGAATAGCTGCGATTTTGGCTTAGTTTTTGGTTATTAATCATCATGAAAAAAAATTTAACCCTTCTTTTTTCTGTATTGATAATGGTCTCTTGTCAGACCAAAAAAGGCACACCCCTTGTTTTGTCCTCGAATGGAAACATCAACACAATTACAGTGGTGATGCCCAATCAATTGTGGCAAGGCACTATTGGACAAACTGTTAGAGACATGTATGCTTACCCAGCGGAGGGTTTGCCACAACAAGAACCCTTGTATGATCTCAAGCAAATACCCCCAGATATTTTTACTGGATTTGCACAGTCAAGCCGAAGTGTATTATGGATTGGTATAAGCGACCAAACCAATGTTAGAATTGATAAAAACACCTATGCACAACCTCAAACGATAGCAGTGTTTACTGCGCCAGCAGCAGATCAGCTAACAGAAATCATTATATCTCAGTCCAACAAAGTTATTGAAACGATACGCAAGCAAGAGCGTATCGAAAGATTGCGAAGAATTAGAAAATCTACTTATACAAATCATGGGTTGGAGGAAAAATTTGGGATTTCTCTCACAATGCCATCTGCTTACAATACGCTTAAAGAAGGCGAAAACACCATTTGGTTTCAGCGAGAAATACAAAAAGGACATGTCAATTTACTGGTTTTGACTACCCCTTATGACGAAACAATCGTCTCCCAAAAAAACCTTGAACAAATTATCGCTAAGCGCGACTCTATTGGAAAAGCGTTTATCCCAGGGCGATTGCCCAACAGTTATTTGATTACAGAAAAAGCCTATGAGCCATATGTGTATCACACAAGCTTTGGTAACAAACCAGCGTTAGAAATACGAGGAACGTGGGAGGTTCAAGGCGATTTTATGGCAGGTCCCTTTTTACAATACATCATCAACGACAAAGCCAACAATCGAAATATTATATTGGAAGGCTTTGTGTTTGCCCCATCAACAGCAAAGCGAGATTATATTTTTGAAGTAGAGACGATACTGAGATCTATAAAAGAAAGGAAGTAATTTATTTTTCTTTTTCAGACTCTTCTTCCTTAGAGGCATCTTTAAACTCTTTGATGCCAGTGCCAAGACCACGCATAAGCTCTGGAATTTTACGTCCTCCAAAAAGAAGAACAACCAAGACAACAAGAAGAACAATTTGCCAAGGACCAATTGCTAACGGCAGAAATAAAGAGGACATAATCGATTATTTTAAGCAAATGTAGTAAAGTTTTTTAGAACTGTAAGATGTGCCAAAACAGAGTTGGTTATATTTGCAAACGATGGCCAAATCAAATAATAAAGACAACAAATCATTTCGCTCCAGACTTGTGGCAAAATACCGCTTTGTGGTTCTCAACGAGAACACATTTGAGGAGATGCTGTCATATAAACTAAGTCGCCTCAACGTGTTTATGATTTTGAGTATTTCGTCGATTCTTTTAATTGGCGCAACATATTTGATTATTTCAGTCACACCACTCAAAGAATATATACCAGGATATGATTCAACAGCACTGCGACGACAGGCAATAAACAACACCTACCTGATAGATTCCCTACAGCAGCAATTGTTTTTAAATGAAAGATATATTACCTCTATCGCTGACGCATTGAGTGGAAATGTGGATTTAGAAGACATACCATCGAGTGGATCAATAGATGACATAGACCAGCTAGAGGAGTTGGACTTTAGCATAAACAAACAAGACTCAATTCTACGTGCAGAGGTAGCACAGGAAGATCGATTTAATTTATTTGAAACAGCTGGTACTGAAAGCAACTTTACGCTATTTACACCAGTGACTGGGGTGATCACACAAGGATATTCCCCATCCGAGAACCATTTTGCAGTTGACATCAGCGTTCCAGAAAAAACACCTGTTAAAGCAGTGTCGGATGGAACAGTGATTTTGGCTGAATGGACAACAGAGACAGGCTATGTTGTAATCATCAAACACCAACAAAACCTAATCTCTGTTTACAAACACAACGAATCTTTAGCTGTCAATCAAGGCGATCTTGTCCTTTCTGGCGAGGTGATCAGTTTTGCAGGAAGCACAGGAACCTTGTCAACTGGACCTCATTTACATTTGGAATTATGGAGTGATGGCTATCCCATCAACCCGACAGAGTTAATCGAATTCGAATAAGATGTCATTGCGAAAACTGATAGCGAAACAACTCGCAAAGCGTGCAAGGAAAAATATAAATCAGTGGTCATCAAAACCCATTGAGACCCAACAAAAAGTTTTAAACCAGTTGATTGAAAAAGCAAAACACACAGCTTTTGGCAAAGACCACAACTTCGACCAAATTCAAAACCATAAAGACTTTATAAAGCAGGTTCCTATTGCCGATTATGAGGGTCTTCGCCCATATGTAGATCGAGTGGTTGAGGGAGAGACGGATGTGCTTTGGCCTGGCAAACCCCTGTATTTTGCAAAAACATCAGGAACAACATCTGGGATGAAGTATATCCCACTCACCAAGGAATCAATGCCAACCCATATCGAGGCAGCTAAAAACGCTTTGTTTTGTCATATCGAAGCAACGGACGATGCTTCATTTGTAGATGGCAAAATGATTTTCTTACAAGGAAGCCCAATCCTTGAAAAGAAAAATGGAATTGATTTGGGACGACTCTCGGGCATTGTGGCTCATTATGTACCAAAATACCTTCAAAAGAACCGATTGCCATCATGGGAAACAAATTGTATTGAAGATTGGGAAACAAAAGTAGATGCCATTGTTGAAGAGACCCACCAAAAAGATATGCGTTTGATTAGTGGCATTCCTCCTTGGGTGAGCATGTATTATGAGAAACTACAGTTAAAAACAGGTAAAAAAGTAGGGGACTTGTTCCCAAACTTTAACTTGTTTGTGTATGGAGGGGTAAATTATGAGCCCTATCGAACAAAACTAGAAAGTTTAGTAGGGCGTCATATACCAAGTGTGGAGCTCTACCCTGCCTCTGAAGGTTTTTTTGCTTTTCAGGATCATCCAGACGCAGAAGGGATGCTCCTACAACTTGACTCAGGGATTTTTTATGAGTTTATTCCTGCAGACCAGTTTTATGATGCATCACCTCCACGCCTAGGGTTGGCAGAAGTGGAGTTGGGCATAAATTATGTGATAATTATATCCACAAGCGCAGGTTTGTGGGGGTATAACATCGGAGACACTGTGATGTTTACATCCCTTTCTCCCTTCCGAGTGGTGGTTTCGGGTCGCATCAAGCACTTTATCTCTGCTTTTGGCGAGCACGTGATTGGGAAAGAGGTCGAACAAGCCTTGTTGCAAGCAACGATCGAAACTGACATTGAAATCAGTGAATTCACAGTTGCCCCTCAAGTCAACCCCCAAGAAGGACTTCCGTATCACGAGTGGTTTATCGAGTTTACCTCACCTCCAAAAGACATCAAACAATTTTGTTTGGACGTTGACCAGCAATTGTGTAAACAAAACAGATATTACGATGACCTTATCAAAGGAAAAGTACTGCGGACTTTGGAAATTAGAGCCGTTCAAAAAGATGGGTTTTCTCGCTATATGAAAAGAATCGGTAAATTGGGCGGACAAAACAAAGTTCCACGCTTGACGAACGATCGAAAAATAGCAGACGAACTTAAAAAGGAATGTCAATGACGCAACAACCAACAGTTTCGGCAGCTCTGCGAAAACGTGCACAAGACTCATCCAACGCCATTGCTCGGATGTATATCAGTATGCGCCACCTACTCAACCGAGGGTTTTACAAACCTATGGGTGTTTCGGGCACATCATTACGCAGAGCATTACTCACCCTGAAACCAGAGATTTATGGCACAATTGCAGAAACCAAAACAGAGTTAAATGGCTTGTTGTACGTCATCGATCGTTTGCCAGAGGGCATAACAGAGTGTGTTTCGATCAATATGACAGCAGAAGAGGGGTTATCCTCCTCTAGTTTTCAACCGATTATCCCTGCCAAAAGAAGACGAAACTGCTATCGTATCGACAAGGATCAGATGGTCATAGAAGTCACAAGAGGGCGATCGGAGGTTTATGACATCCTGACGCATTTGACATTTTTGTATATCGAGGCAGATAAAATTTGCAATCGAGTGTATATCCCATCATCTAAACAAACCATACGGGAATGGCAAAAAATAGAAGCCACAGCCACCTCAACCAAAACCGTTGGGAAGAACGAATTGGAATCAACAATGGCGTATTTGGCGCAACTATTGGAGTGTACATACAACGAAGCCACGGATTTTTACAATCGTTTTCAAATCCCAAAAAACCCTCATCGATTCATTCGTCTGATTTATCACATGGTTCGCGTTGCCATAAACGAGCGCAGTAAAGGGAACAAGAGGGTGATAACATTTAGCGCAATGTTAAGAGATCAGATTGGACATCACATCCATGGTGAACGTTGGGCAAAACAACTTTATCAGGTGTTGGAACAACACAAGCTCGTTGACCGACCAATCCATTTGGTTTCTGCAAATCGGCACAGCTTTTTAAACACCATTTATGCAGAAGAGGCATTGGGTAAATCGGCAAAGGTCAAAACATGGTTTGGCCAGTTTATAGATGATCAAACCAATCAGAAAAAAGTAAATCAATTTGCCAAAAAACAAGGGTTTATCGAAATAAAGGACAATACTGGCAGCAACGTACACGCACAAATTATAGACACCGATAAAATAAAGGGGAATAAGTATGCGTTTACAAAGGGGACAGTTTTGGTTGTGTTTGATTATGCCTTTGGCGAACAAGCATACGAGCTGATGGACGAGCTGTTAAAAACGAATATTGGGAAACAATTGGAATCGATTTCAATTATGGGTAAAGCAGGGATTATGAATGGTAAAAAAGGAGACATCATGGTACCCACAGCACACATTTTTGAGGGCACATCCGACAATTATCCTTTTGAAAATGACTTGTCGCCGGACGATTTTGCCAACACAAAAATCCCAACCTATAAAGGAACAATGATTACTGTTCTAGGCACATCTCTTCAAAACAAAGACATTTTAACGTATTTTTGCGGCTCCTCTTGGAAGGTAATAGGAATCGAAATGGAAGGAGTTCATTATCAAAAAGCGATTCAATCTGCTATGCATATCAGAAAAACAGTTCGTCCTAACATCAAACTTCGCTATGCATACTACGCATCAGATAACCCCTTAGAAACAGGCAGCACCTTGGCCTCTGGCTCATTGGGACAAACGGGAGTCGTGCCGACCTATACAATTACACAAAAAATCTTAGAAAAAATAAACTCATAATCAATGCAAAAGGTTTTCTTTAGTGGCATGATAAGAAGATTGTTAACGACCAGCTCAGTGTTGTTGTTGTTCTTATTTGTAGCCCCGTCAGCTGCACAAGACACAACCCCCTTTTTGACCCAAATTCGAAATTTAAATCCACAACAGCAAGCGAGTTATGTGATTGAAGCTCGAAAGCGAGGGTATTCTTTATTGCAGCTAGAAGGGTTGGCAAAAGACCAAGGCGCAACACTTGAAGATCTATCACTTCTTCGAAATGCTTGGGCAGGGAATCAACAAAGTAGCGAAAACCAAGAACTAGAGAACGACATGCAAAATCAAGAATCACTTGGCTTTGGAAACGGCACAGAGATGCTTATGTTTGGCGAAGAGGAAGAAGAATCTGATATTTTTGGAAGCGCTTTTTTTGCCAATCAAAATATTACCGAAACACCCCAGTTTTATGTGGCAACACCTGCAGGATATCGCTTAGGACCAACGGACGAAATCTCCATTGATGTTTGGGGTGCTTCTGAAAACCGCTACGAAGTGACCTTATCGCGGCAAGGAGTTGTTCGTATAGACAGGCTTAAACCAATGTACCTGTCTGGCTTGACAATAGCGGCAGCAGAGCGAAAAATCAGAAACGAATTTTCTTCGATTTATACAGGTCTTTCGCCAGATGCTCCTAACGAATCGAAGGTGTATTTGGATGTAAACCTTCAAAAAGCGAGGAGTATTGTTGTAAACATCACAGGAAGTGTGGAAGCACCTGGCACCTATACAATTTCTGGATTCTCTTCTGTTTTGAACGCACTTTATGCAGCAGGAGGGCCAAGCGAAAGTGGTAGTTATCGAGATATTTCAATCATGCGCAATGGCAAGCGTGCACATACGATTGATTTATATGACTATTTTGTAAAAGGAACATACCCTTCCTTTTTTCTCAACGATCAAGATGTCATTGTTGTTTCTCCTCATCACAACCGAATAACAGTAGATGGAGCGTTTAAGACGATAGGACGTTTTGAAACCTTGCACAATGAAACAGTTGAAGATTTACTCTCCTTTGTTGGAGGCTTTTCGTCTGAAGCATATAAAAAAGCAGTGTATGTAGATCGTGTACTTGAGCTTGAGCGTGAAATCATCAAAATTGAGCAACCATCATACACTTCCACACCACTAACAGATGGAGACTTGGTAGAAGCAAAAAGCGTTTCGGATAAATATACAAATAAGGTGAGCGTTTCGGGAGAAGTATACCTTCCTGGAAATTATCCATTAAACGAATCACCAACCTTGTCTGCATTATTGAAAAGCAGCAACGGATTGACCCCTGATGCTTATCCAGAATCAGCTATTTTGTATCGATCAAAACAAGGGTATTTTAATGAAATCAAAACGATTAATCTGTCAGAGATTGCCAGCAAAACCCAAGATATTCAACTACAACCAAATGACAGCTTGGTTGTCATTTCCATGGAAAACATAAAAACTGAAAGAACGGTTGATATTCAAGGCATTGTTAATGAGCCTGGCGAATATTCCTTTTTTGAAGGGATGACAGCAAGAGATCTGGTGTTGATTGCCAACGGTTTTGATGATCGCGCCAACACAAATCAAATTGAATTGTATACCAATGTAACTGAATTGGACCAAAACAAACGCATTAATGCTCGCTGGTTTTCGTTTGACGAAGCAAAAGAAGTAGAACTAAACCCATCTGACCTGATGGTTATTCGTGCAAAACCAGGCTATCAACCCACAACATTCGTCACATTAGAGGGAGAGGTTTCCAGGCCAGGGACTTATCCCATCATCAAAGAAAATTATACGCTCTATGATTTATATTTTGATGCTGGAAAAGCACTCCCAGGAGCAAATTTGAGGGGTGTTTCTATCGAAAGAAAAATTTCAAATCAAACCAAAAGCAACATTGAAGAAACAGAAGATTCTTTGAACATCTTGTTTTTTGATGATGAGGATACAGATATTAAAATTGGGGTTAATTTTGAAAATATACTTTCCAGTAAAGGAAATTACACAGGCAACCTTTTATTGAAGCCAAACGATGTGATTTTCTTTCCAAAAAAAGACTCTACAGTTTCTGTATTGGGTGCGGTTCAGCGAGAGACCGCAATGCCATATGCGAATGGAATTTCATTTAGAGAAGCGGTCATCAAAGCAGGAGGGGCTAAACAATTAGCAAATTATAAAAACGCTTATGTGATTTATCAAAATGGAGATGTGAAAGGAACGAAGCGCTTCTTGTTTTTTAACATAAGACCTAGACTTGAGCCCGGTGCAGTGGTTGTGGTTCCTGTCAAAGACGAAAAACGAGTCGTATCAGTGCAGGAAGTTATTGGTATGACATCGGCACTTGCCTCCCTAACCCTTCTTTTAAGAACAATAATCGGAAATTGATATTTTGACAAATGAATGACAACAAAGACGACGAAATTGACCTGATTGCTCTGTTAAAAACAGTTTTTGCAGCAAGGCGTTTTGTGATACAAATTACAGTTTTGTTCTCTGTTCTTGGGATTGTTTTGGCATTGGTTTCGCCTGTACGCTATACCGCATCATCGATGTTTATGCCTCAGCTTTCTGAGGGACAATCAAACTCATCTCTAGGCGGCTTGGCGTCTCTTGCTGGCATAAACCTCACAGCGATTATGGGTGGCCAGCCACAAGAAATAGCACCTTCATTATACCCTCAAATTGCTGAAAGCTCTCCTTATCGTATGGCGTTGCTTGAAACGCCTGTTGGCGAAAACCAAATCAGCTTTCGTGATTATATTCTAGGTCAAGATAGAGGCGTGTCTATTATAGCCTTAATTAAGAAGTATACCATTGGCCTACCAAGCCTGTTGTTTTCTAGCAACAATGAAGAGCCCACTCCACAAACCAATAATCTTTTTGATATCAGCAAAGAGGACAAAGACTTGTTTGAATTTTTAGGTCAAATTTTGTCGGTGGAGGTAGATGATCAGGAAGGCCTAGTTTCTATTGGGGTAGAGTTTTCCGACAGAAAGATTGCAGCACAACTAGCACAAGCAGCAACAGACTTGTTACAAACTAAAATCATTGCGTTTAAAAGCCAAAGCGCCAGAAACAACTTGCAGTTTGTTCAAGGCCAATTTGACGCAAAGCGCCAAGAGTTTGAACAAATTCAAGACTCTATTGCGATGTTTAAAGATCAAAACCTAAACATCACTTCTTCTTTATACCAAAATCAACTTACGCGCCTAGAGTCGCAATTTACTGTGACCTCATCCGTCTTTCAGGAGTTGGCGGGACAGGTGGAGCAAGCCAAAATACAAGTCAATAAAGACACTCCGATTTTTATGATCATTGAACCAGTAAGTGTTCCCTTAAAACGTTCAAAACCTCAGCGCACGATGATGGTAATTATCTGGAGCTTTTTGGGAGGTGTAATAGCAGTGGGTTGGACGCTTGTAAAAGCCCCAGTATTCCAAATTTTAGAAGAGCTGAAAAGCAGCTAAACAGACTTTTCTTTTCGTACTCTTCGTCGCACAAAAAAGAGTGTGATATACCAAAAAATCAGGTAGACAAAAAACAAGATGATTGTAAGCTCGTGACTAAGGCTAAAGGCAAGTTGTGAAAACAACATCAAGGTAGCAGTTAAACACGCAATGATAATCAGGGAAGCCATAATGTGGTTTTTGGTGTAGTGAAGCACCAAGTGATGGATATGATTGTTGTCGGGCTTAAATGGGCTTTTTTTGTGCCAAACTCGACTGAAAAACACACTACCAGAATCCAGTATAGGCACTATAAAAATACTAAGAGCAGCTACGATGACAAGGGATTTGTGAGGAATAAAAACGGATAAAATCACAGAATCGGTTGTTACAAAATACATGGTAAACAAGTAAAACATAAACCCTAAAAATAAGGATCCAGTATCGCCCATAAACACTTTGTTTTTATGTGGTAAATTGAAACGTAAAAAAGCCAGCAGAGAACCAACTAGGATTACACAAAACGATAAAAATAAATAGTCGCTGACAATGTAGAAGATGGCTCCATAACACACAGAAATGACGATGCCCATCATGGCTGCTAGGCCATCAATTCCATCACAAAGATTAAAAGAATTAATCATAAACACCCCAATAAAAAAAGTGAACAAATAATCCACTCCTAGGGGTAGCTCATAAATATTTAAAAACCCATTGAGATTGCGAACAACCAAATCGTCTCCAAAAACAAAAAACGAAATAGCAACAAGCTGAAGCATAAGTTTAACAATAGGTCTGAGCTGATAGATATCATCTCGAATGCCAACATAGACAACAATTGCACCAGCGCCCAAAACAAGAATAAGTCGTTGGACATCCACAAAGGGGACAAAAGCAAAAGCAACAACCAAAAGTGCAACATAGAACGACAAGCCAGTAAGCTTAGGAACAAAGCGCCAATGAAGATCACGTTCACTGGGTTTTCGAAAAATCCGATACTTTTTCACGATCTCAGACACACGTGGAATGGTAAGCCAAGTAAAAATAAACCCATAACCCAATAAAACGATAAGTGTGCTAATTGTCATAGGACAAAAATACGTATCTTTGCAAAACAAAAAACAAAATAGTCTTATTTTTATGCGACTATTATTTATCCTTTTTACACTCCCCCTTTTCGCCCAGTCTCCTACAGCTGTTAAGACTTGGTATAATAAAACCAACGAATCTACTTATCGGTTTTACGAAGACAGAATCATAAAGGAGCATTTTCTAACCAAAAAACGGGACACTTTCCTATTAGAGCCAATACCCGAAGATTATCCAGACTATTCAGCCGTTTGGTATAGCGATGCACTTCATCTGACCAGCAACAGGGGAGGCTTGATTTATCGAATTGAAATAGAAAAAACCTTACGAATTGACCGATCGTACCAACACCGAAAGCAGCACAAAGCAAGTCAGTTTGTTTATCGTGACACTCTTTTTCGCTATGGGGGATATGGCTTTTGGCGCGCAAACAACTTCTTTACTTATTTTGATGAATCGACAACAGAATGGGAATATTATCCCACCCAAGGATTTAGCTTCCCCCCTGAAGCTTATGGTGGTTCCTGTTTTTTGTTGGGAGACACTTTTTATAGTGTGGGCGGCCTAGAGATTGATAAATTCACAGGGCTTGAGGGTGAAATAAACAAAGACATCTGGACATTTGACTTTATCACAAGAAAGTGGACAAACCTAGGAAAAACAGCAGTTAATTTGTCCCCCTATAAAATTGTACAAAAAGACAGTTTGTTTTATTTGTTTGGCCACCCAATTGATACAGAACAAAATCTAGTGGTAGATTTGAAAAATAACAATGTTTTATTTTATAACCAAGGGCTTATTTCAGCCAATATCAGCAAGCTTGAACCAGCCTTTTTTAGAGGGGATTCACTGTATTATTTCAAAAACAATCAACTCTATGGAAAAGTATTAGGAGCACGTACTCTTGCGAACCCAGAAAAAGCAGAACGCCTCTACTTTGATCAGAGAACTTTATTTTTAAACCTTACA
>Ga0213867_1001335_pt1 | contig 11000 bp, 6 predicted proteins | sample PICome_12_FD_160120 | JGI IMG/M metagenome (GOLD analysis project Ga0213867, IMG submission 160120) | Coastal seawater microbial communities near Pivers Island, North Carolina, United States - PICO540 | ecosystem: Environmental > Aquatic > Marine > Coastal | place: USA: North Carolina | collected... | reverse complement strand
TGAGAGTACGAGTTTGACGGTAAAAACGAGAAAACATCCTACGAACACTCTTTATCATTAAAGATTGAAGGAGATGGTTTAGAGTTGCACGGGGAGTGTTCCACATGCCTACAAACTCATATTAGAAAGAGCAAATGCAGCGTGTTTGTGTAGCTTTTAAAGAGTTGAGTGCTGAAGTGTTGAATGCTGAGAAGGTGACGTCGTCGTTCGGAGAAAAGCTTTGTTTCATTGCAGAACAGATGAACAGTAGCTATTTTTTCTATCTACGCATATCTTATTTTTTAACTGCAGTGGTTTCTTCGCGTATTTATGGCGGATTTCTGTTAGTTCGTCTCTGAATCCTGAGTGAATCTTAATGCCGGTATTACGATTGTAGTCATGGTCATGGTACTTGGAATTTGAAGTATGTTAAAAAAGGAAATGGTATTTTCTCAGCAAATGATATTATTTGTTTGGTTACTTGCAGATATTTTGTTGTTTATTTGAATTGGATAAGTACCTCGTTTTCTTTTGAGTTTCGAGGGTGTGCATTTTATTTGTCAGGGGTGAAAGTTATCACTTAGGAAGAAAAATTTTTTCTTAGCTTCAGAATGGGAATCGCATTCATTGAAATAGTACAATTGATGAAAACACTTCCTATTTTTGTATAAAATATGGGTAATTGAGAGGTGAATAATAGTTAAAGGAGGATAAGAGATGCTCGACTCGTGTTTTCATCAACGACCTTTGCAATGACGAGGAAAGTTGCACTTGACCTTTCTCTGCAGTTCTTGAAATTGCCTCAAATTAAGATCAAGGTACGAATATTACTAGAGCAACAATTTTACATATATGTGTATAGATTAGAGTTGCGAGTATTTGTACAAAGAAATATAGAAATTTATAACGAGATGAACCTCGTGATGATTCGAGTTGTGATTGAAAATGCATCGGAAGAACTTTATTCAAACTTCTCAATCGATTTAGTGAATAGCTGAAGAAGCATTCTATACTTCAAAGAAAACCATATTATAACCAAAAATGGATAATAAAAGTAAAAACTTCGTAACATAAGAGATTAATGAAGTGATGGCTAGATATCGAACAGTGACTTTTCGAATATTGGTGCGTACATTCAATGAGTTAGAGTGACCGTACACACTGCCAATTATGTTGTAAATTTTCATCTATTTTTTTTCTATTTATTCAAAGAAAGATCAATGCTACATGTACAAGAAGAATACTCGTACATATGTACATGATTTTCTTCTCGCAGAGATTTTTCAAAAATTTGGTTTCAGAATAAAAACATCCTCAACTACCTTTTTGATTGAAAGCAATGTCCATGACAATATTGAGTTGAATTCGAATCAAAAATAGATGAGGTCATAGCATATTTGAATCTGTTCAACAATCAAATGGAACCCGTCGAACATTGTCAGTCTTCTACAAAGAAGACGCGTTTTTCGTTGGGCGGAGCGAGTGTTGGAAACAACGACAAATGCAATATTGCTGAAGAAATTCTGCATAACAAAAGTTTCGAATTTTTGCCTCGTCATGGTTGTTTGGATATTGATCGTATCATGAAAGCCAACATCGAAAGTATTCGATATAATACAGACGTTGACGCTTTGCAGGACTTATTAGAAACGTCTGTGTTCTCATTGATAACGTTGGATGACATAACTTCATTCACCCCCGAATGTCTTTATCGCTTCTTTGTCATAATGCAGCTGATCGCGGAGTATTTACTAAATGTACAAGATACCCTCGCGGATCAGTTGGATGTAATGTCGGTAAAATACGATGAAAAGAAGAAGAGCTTTCATGAAGTGAAAATTAAATTGCGAAAGAAGAATGATCTGACGGAGATGTTACTTAAGCAGCTGTCCATAAAAGGCTGGAATCAACCCAATGATGTATCACTGCAAGGAAAAGGCATTGATGTGGGAACCCAAACGTCTTCAGATAGTCTTTTGGAAATGGCGATGAATTGTGTAGGAAAGTTTGAACACATCGTAGATATTTTAAGTGAAGAAATTAAGAGAGGGAGAGAGCATGAAAATCAATTGCGGAAGGAAGTTTACGATTTAAGAAAAGAGGAGATGTCTTGCCGTCAAGATTGCCATCCTTTATCAGACATTAATAAAGAAATAACATCTTGTCAAAGTTCATCGCCTTCCAATATTTTTTCATGTACTGAAGATGACTTGGGGGCCGCTCACACGTTGTGTGCTCTAAAGTTTTCATCTGACGACAAATCGTTGAACTCATCGAGATCTTTAAATAGTGATATACCAAATAAATGTCCTTCGACTTTAGGAGAAAATCAGAAAATACAGCCAAATATTGGTGGCGTTGAAGTAAGAGACGGTGTTGACACGAAGATGATCCATACGAAAACGGGTGAAGAAGCATTTCCACTTACAGCAGTAACTCACGAAAAGACTTCAAACAAATCAAACTTAATGAAAAACGTTGATGATAAACGACTTGAACGTCTCAATAATTTATCAACCACCGAAGTCGAAATGGAAAGTATGTCATTCAAAAGCTTTGACGCTGGCGTGTACGAGGAATCGGAAGACGACGAAAAATCGTTGAAGTGCGAACAAAACTTTTCACTTATATCAACCACTGACTCATTTGATGCGATTTGGAACGGAAGTTACTCAGGGCAACAAAATAGAGAGTACAATGAAATGTTAACAGTTTCGGATGCCACAAAAGTAAATGAAACGAAAGAACTTAAAATTAGCAATGACGAATCATCAAGGTCTGAGTCGAATATTCCAAAAGACGACGATGATGTTACATGCTCTAGCGCCAAACGAAAGCGTGCTTTTCGTAGGATGTGGAGACCTAGACTTCCCGAATCTCTTAGGTTCGAAAACACGACAAAAGGAAAGTGGAAATGGTTTCATTGACATTTCCATAAGAACGAACCTTATCGAAGCGCCTGAACAATCTAGGCTCAGTTTTTATAATTCAACTTATTCATCATTAGAGTCCATATAGCATCACGTCCTCGAAAAAAGATGAAATGATCTCTCTACTTTTCAAGTAAACTAATTTTTACATGTAGCTACCACTTTCATGAAAATCACATATAGAATTTTAAATCTAATTTAATCGTCTAAATAATCGAGTGGCATGTGGAATCCTGATACTACTGTTCAAATCATTTAAGTTCAAGGAGGAAAATTCGTCAACATCACAATTATTCATTCAGATTGGAACACACTCATGACATTATGACTTCCCGGGAACGTCAACAACAACGCCTACTCCTCTAACTCGACCATCACGAAATAGCAATCTCATTCCTTTTCTTAGATATTCAGGTCGCCTTGAAAATTCGAAAAGGACTCTTGCTTTACTCCCCGGTCGTAAAACAAAGCCACCTTCGTTTTCTTCATCCTTTTGAGATGGTAGAGCGCTCTGCATTGTATTTCCCACTAATTCAATCTTTCTCGCAAACGCACTTTGACGCACATTCAAAACATGAACAAACGCTTGATACGTTTTTCTAATTGTAGTCCCTTCTCCTTTTAAAACACAGATCTCCGCAGTAAATTCTTTGGTTGCTTTCGGTTCAACTAGTGTATGGTTCGACGAAGCATTTGAGCCACCTCCTGTTTGTAGTACAACCATTCCGCGCCGTAACCTCTTCCTCATCTCTTTACTTAAGGTAAATGCCAAGCATGCCGTCTGACCCGCGGTTATGTGCATAGTATTTATTCTAGCGACATGAGATGATTTGACAGTAGTCTTCATAAAAGTTCCATCTTCCAATGGACCAACATATACTTGAGGGTAATTTTGTGACACATTGCTTAATGTCAAGGAACCAGCATTAACAAAGCCGGAAACAACTGCTCCGACTCCTGGAACATTAAAGAAAATGTCTTCCACTAGGAATTCAAACGGGCGATTGATTTTGTTTTCATGGTGCCGTCTTTTTGGAAGTAAAAATAAAGTTTTCAAAAGAAGATCCATACCAATGGAAGTAACGCATGAAGTCTCTATAATCGGAGCTAGTGCGTGTAGCTTATCAATACATGTAAACAAATCATCCTCGTCACGTACCATGAAAGGCTTTTTCCTAACATCGGGAGCACGCAACATAGTCATCACTTTCTGTGTTGTATCCTTTAAGGCGTGTTCGGGGCAGCCATCAACCTTTGTTAACAAAACCACAACCGGAATATTGAAAGAGCAGCACAAATTGAGATGCTGTTTGGTCATCTGATTAGGCGGATGTCGTGAATTGACTAGTATCAATGCATAATCTGCCATCCCACTACTCACGCCGTGTATTGTTGTCTTCAAATACTTCTCGTGACCAGCTAAATCCATCAGCGTGATGATCTTATGTGCCTCCGTAGCTACTTCGCTTTGAGCTTTCACAAGACGTGCATTTCGACTTAAAATTTCTTGTGCCGACAAACCATGTTTTCCATGATGATCACCACCACCTAATCCATGTTCATGCCTGATGGCCATCGGACCAGTTATCGTTTCCCCATCTTCACGAAACCCCAAGAAATGAGTTGTTGCAGTACTAGTTCGACCCGATTCTATCTCGTGCTTATGACGCATTATGCAGGTGCGCGATCTACCACGACCATCATCCAATGCCGAAGTCGTGATAGTTCCAATGAGTGTGCTCTTACCGGCATCCACGTTTCCCACCACAGCTACTCTCACCTGCTGCGACAAGGTATCCATTGCCTTCATCACGTCCGAATTTGCCATATCGGACTTATCCAAAACAGCCATAATAACTCCCTCTTTCTATAAATTCTTACTTTACAAAATGTTTTGTTGTAAGTTCTATATCTCATAAACGAATAATTAATGTGCGATGATGATGAGAAAGTGTCTTTAGATTCAAGATCCTGCTGATGTTCTAAAGATCTTAGATAGAGATTCCTGGATTTGAATCCCTTTTTGTTGTTGTTGGAATAAACGTTGCTTCTTTAATTTTTTACAAACGAATGGCTTGAATTGAACTGCACTTCTATTGTTTCACAAACAACCACTTCTAGAGTATAAGATTGCAAACAACTCAATGACGTTGGATGTTGGATTGGTGTATTGTTTCTCTTCCGAGAAGATATAGAATCTCTGTTCTGACTTTTCTGACACACTTTGAAACATGTGTCAGTTGCGCAATAATCTTGGTATGCGATTTTTAAAACTCAATGCAGCAAAGTTCTTGAGTTCCTTCTCAAATGACTAACTTAACAAACTTCCACGTGTATTATTATCAGCAACAGCACGAAAATTGAAAACTGTAACTTGAAGTGAGGAGGCCAAAGACTTGGTCAGACCGCGTTCGCTGTGGTACGAGGATGTTTTCCTCATCTACTCATTCAGCGGACAGCTTCAAATCGAAAACCTCAGCTGCTCGCATATCTTTCACTGACAAACGTCAACTTGACGCCATACTAATAACTTATTAAACATGAATTTAAAGACAGCAGCTCTATTTCTTCTATGCAACTCCGCCGCAGGGTAAGTAAAATACTTCAATAGGCGATATTTTGGATAGAGTGACAGCCATGGGACGAGGTCTGCATCGAATTTGACCGGGAATTAGACGATCTACGTATGTCGGAGGCGTACGTATGTAGGAGGGTAGCGCTAGCGCTTTTCTTGGTTGATGGTGATTGAGTATCTGTGGGCTGCGTTTGTTCGAAATAAGGAAAAGATACCATTTTTGACGCGATTGATGATTGTTCTTTGTCTAAGGGTCGATAAGAATTCTTTATTGGATAAATCCTCACCTTTTTTTTTCATTCCACTGGTAACAGATGGCAAGTGCCCGCCTCCCGCAGCAGTGCGTTGTTCACAACGAAGATTGCTTCTCCTACGATTGGTAATGGTGTCGAAAAGAAGGATAGCTTCGCAAACTTTCAATCTGCCTTGCAGATGGTTGCAACTGATCCTCAGATTTCTGAGGGTGGACGTGGTGGTATGTTTACCGCAACGAACTCGGAGAACCGTCGTGTTGTCCCCGAGGATGTACGTGGGAGACCTACCATGAAGGTCGTTTATGTAGTACTTGAATCTCAATACCAGTCATCAATGACTGCTGCTGTAAAGCGTATCAATGCTGGATCTGATAATATGGCAGTAGAATGTGTTGGATATCTTCTTGAGGAACTTCGTAACGAGGATGCCTTTGAGCAGTTCAAGAAGGATGTGGAGGAAGCTAATGTTTTCATCGGAAGTCTCATCTTTATCCAAGAACTGGCTGAGAAGGTTACAGAGGTTGTAGAGCCTCTTCGTGACCAACTCGATGCTGTGTTGGTTTTCCCGTCAATGCCTGAGGTCATGCGCATGAACAAGGTCGGAACATTCACCATGAAGAATCTCGGCCAGAGCAAGAGTGTTGTTTCAGATTTCATGAAAAAGAAAAAGCAGGAGGACGGAAGTTCTTTCGAGGAAGGTATGCTCAAGCTTCTCCGAACTTTACCAAAAGTGTTGAAATTCTTGCCTAGTGATAAGGCAGCGGACGCTCGCACATTCATGATGTCTTTCCAATATTGGCTTGGTGGATCTCCTGAGAACTTGGAGAGCCTTATGCTTATGGTCGGCCAGGACTACGTGAAACCAGTCATCGAATCAATTGAGGCGAAGGGGAAGGAGAAAGTCGTGATGGAAGAACCTGTTGTTCTCCCTGATAAAGCAATTTGGCATCCTGTCGCTCCCGAAATCGTTTTCGAGAACAACGCGAAATACATGGAATGGTATGACAAAGAATTCTGTCCTGAAGCAGGTATTGATGTTAAAACCGCACCCACGGTTGGTGTCATCTTGCAGAAGTCGCACATCAACACAAAGGATGATACCCACTACGTATCTTTGATTTCCGAGTTGGAAAGCCGCGGGGCCCGTGTTGTTTGTATTTATTCAGGAGGACTCGACTTTTCTGGTCCCGTTGAGGAATACTTCTATGATGCGCAAGGAAAACCCATTGTGGATACTGTCATCAACCTTACAGGATTCGCTCTTGTTGGAGGGCCTGCATCTCAGGATCACAAGAAGGCAGCACAGGTGTTGAAAAAGCTGAACCGTCCATACATGTGTGCTGTTCCTCTTGTATTCCAATCTTTTGAGGAGTGGCAGGCTTCTGAACTTGGTCTTCATCCCGTGCAAGTTGCACTTCAGGTTTCATTGCCGGAGATTGATGGCGCGATTGAACCAATTATTTTTGCTGGTCGCGAGGGCGCAACTGGACGTTCTGTACCTCTGGCTGACCGTGTAAATCTTCTCGCAGATCGTGCTATGAAATGGGCAAACCTTCGCATCAAGAAGAACGCCGAAAAGAAGATGGCTATTACTATTTTCTCATTCCCTCCTGACAAGGGTAACGTTGGAACTGCCGCCTACCTCGATGTCTTTGACTCCATTCTTGCGGTATTGAAGCAGATGAAGTCAGAGGGATATGATATTGGTGATGCCCCAATGACGAAGGAAGAAATCATGGAGGTAAGGTTTGAGTAGAATTTTCAAAGTGTCATTAAACTTTTCTCTTATTTAATGTTTACATATAGTCTGTATTGAACGATCCTGAGGCGAAGATTGCGTCACCAGAGCTCAACGTCGCGTACCGTATGAATACTGAGGAATATTATGACTTGACTCCGTACGCAACGGAACTTGAAGAAAACTGGGGACCAGCCCCCGGAAACCTAAACTCCGATGGCCAAAACCTTGTTGTTTATGGAAAGCAATTTGGAAATGTATTCATTGGTGTGCAACCTTCTTTTGGTTACGAGGGAGATCCAATGCGACTTCTTTTTGCCAAGTCTGCCAGTCCCCACCATGGATTTGCAGCCTATTACACATACCTTGAGAAGATTTTTAAGGCAGACGCAGTCTTGCACTTCGGTACCCACGGAAGTCTTGAATTTATGCCTGGAAAGCAGGTGGGAATGTCAGGAACGTGCTACCCCGATCGCTTGATCAACTCTCTTCCTTCAGCATATTTGTATGCGGCGAACAATCCTTCTGAGGCAACGATCGCGAAGAGACGATCATACTCTGCGACTGTCTCTTACTTGACTCCCCCCGCTGAGAATGCCGGATTGTACAAGGGTCTTAAAGAGTTGAAGGAACTTATTTCGTCATACCAAGGACTCCGCGAGAACGAGGGTCGTGGTCCTGCCATTGTCAACTCTATTGTATCTACCGCTTGGACTTGCAACCTCGATAAGGATATTGCTGACCTCCCTGACCTTGAGGGTTACGACGCCAAGAACGACACTGCAGAACGTCGTGATGACATTGTAGGAAAAGTTTACGCACAGATCATGCAGATCGAGAGTCGTCTTCTTCCATGTGGTCTTCACACTGTTGGTGTACCTCCTTCCGCAGAAGAGGCCATCGCCACTTTGGTGAACATTGCTCAGCTTGACCGTCCTGAGGACAAGATCGAGGGTCTTCCACGTGTTATTGCCGCTTCAGTCGGTCGTGATATCAACGACATTTACAGAGGTAACAACGCTGGAGTACTCAAGGATGTTGAACTTAATGACAAGGTGACAGAGGCTTCCCGTGCTGCAGTTCGTGCACTTGTGAAGCAGTCAACTGGTGCTGATGGGCGTGTGAAGGAAGTGAAGAACTTGTTTGATGAGATGGGTGCTGCATTCGGAGGTATGTTAGGCATGAAGAAGCCTTGGACACAGGCTATTATTGATGCTGGATTCCCTGATGTCAACGAAGAGCGTCTTGTGCCTTTGATTGCATACTTGGAATTCTGTTTGAAGCAAGTGGTTGCAAATAACGAGCTCGGAGGAATTATGGAGTTGTTGAATGGTGAATTTTTGATGCCTGCCCCCGGTGGAGATCCTATCCGTAACCCTGACGTCCTTCCCACTGGACGTAACATGCATGCGTTGGATCCGTCCGCAATCCCAACCACTGCTGCCATTGAGGTTTCAGAGGGTGTGGTAAGAAAGCTTCTAGAGAACTTGCAGGACCAGAACGATGGTGCCTTTCCTGAAAGTATTGCCTTCACTCTCTGGGGTACTGACAACATCAAGACTTACGGAGAATCTTTGGCTCAGGTTCTTGCCCTTGTTGGTGTAAGACCTGTTGCTGACTCACTTGGACGTGTAAACAAGGTTGAGCTTATCCCCTTAGAAGAGCTTGGTCGTCCACGAATTGATGTTGTTGTTTCTTGCTCTGGAGTGTTCCGTGACTTGTTTATCAATCAGATGAATCTTCTTGACAGGGGTATCAAGATGGCTGCAGAGGCTGACGAGCCGCTCGAGATGAACTTCGTAAGGAAGCATGCAATGGAACAGGCAGAAGAGATGAATGTGTCACTTCGTGATGCAGCTTGTCGTGTATTCTCTAACTCTGCTGGATCTTATAGTGCTAATGTTGGTCTCGCAATTGAAAATGGTGGATGGGAAGACGAAAGTCAACTTCAAGATCAGTTTTTGACCCGTAAGGGATTTGCCTTCAACGCTGACAAACCAGGAATGATGGAGCAGCAGGCCGACCTCTTCAAAGCTGCATTGAAAACCGTTGATGTCACATTCCAGAATTTGGATTCTTCCGAGATTTCAATCACTGACGTTTCCCATTATTATGACTCAGATCCTACCAAGGTAGTGCAGGGATTGCGCGATGATAAAAAGAAGCCTATGTCTTTGATGGCTGATACTACCACCGCCAATGCTCAGGTTCGTTCTCTTGCTGAGACGGTCCGTCTTGATGCCCGTACAAAGCTGTTGAATCCCAAGTTCTACGAAGGTATGTTGTCTACAGGCTACGAAGGAGTGAGAGAAATTCAGAAGCGTCTTCGCAACACTATGGGATGGTCAGCTACAGCAGGTGAAGTCGACAACTTTGTATTCGAAGACGCCAATAGCGTTTTCATTGAAGATGCAGAGATGCAACAGAGGCTCTTGGACACCAACCCAAATGCCTTCCGTGATATGGTCACAACCTTCCTTGAAGCAAATGGTCGTGGATACTGGGACACGAGTGATGAGAATATCGAACGTCTTCAGGAGTTGTACGCCGAGGTCGAAGACAGAATCGAGGGTGTTTAAATAATAAATTCACATAAATAGAAATCATTTGTGGAGATAGACGGGGTAAGAAATTGAACGAACATAGTTGCCATGCAGGCTATGATGTGTTATTCTTCAGGGCACGGAGAGTTACATCATAATAGCTAGACTCTATATAAAGTTATAGTCAAGTTGAATTTTTGATAAAGTTACTTCAGTTTTACCGGTATTCCTAGCTCTTCGTCAGAGAAGGGCTTCCTTTTCTCTTTCAAACGATTTTACTTTCAGTGTATACGTAGGCGTTTGCCTGATTGAAGCTGACAGTCAGCTCATAGCCCTCCTCTACATTCGTACAAGTACAATTTTAAAGTTCGCACAGTTACAACGTAACGAGTAACGAGTAACGAATACAGAATACATGCAAGAAAAAATCTTTATATGGTAAACTCATTCGAATAAATTTCATCCCTCAGAAAGTGCATCGGAGAGAATGAGCAAACAGATTAAAGTCGTTGTTGGGAGCACAAATCCATGTAAAATCGACGCTGTTAAGTGCTCCTTTCAGCGGGCTTTTGCGGGCAGCGAAATTGTAATATCTTCTTGTAACGCCAACTCTGGAGTGTGTGACCAACCGATGGGTGACGACGAAACTAAGCTTGGCGCTTTAAACAGAGCTAAAGATGCGAAAAGAAAGAACTGTGACTGCGATTTTGCAGTTGGTTTGGAGGGTGGATGTTACAGAGAATGCAGAAATAAAGAGCTGTGGGTAATGGCGTGGATGGCTATCATCGGGCCGGCTTCAATAGATATGTCGTCGGATGATGTTATTGAAAAAGAAAAGGAAACAAATGATAAGATTGGCTACGGAAAAACTGCAATGTTTATGTTACCAAAAGAAATTTCAGAATTAGTTGAACTAGGAATGGAACTTGGCGATGCTGACGACAAAGTCTTTAGACGATTTAATTCAAAGCATGGGGGTGG
>Ga0213867_1001331_pt1 | contig 11005 bp, 5 predicted proteins | sample PICome_12_FD_160120 | JGI IMG/M metagenome (GOLD analysis project Ga0213867, IMG submission 160120) | Coastal seawater microbial communities near Pivers Island, North Carolina, United States - PICO540 | ecosystem: Environmental > Aquatic > Marine > Coastal | place: USA: North Carolina | collected... | reverse complement strand
CATCATAAACCCAATGTTATACGGCTCTAGAGCACTTTCCCCATGTCTATCGACCAACTCTTTTCTCGCTGCTTCCATAAGCGGTCTCGTCGAAATCTCCAAGTCATCAAGAATCTCAAAGAGACGTTTTTTACTAAAACCTTCAGCATTTTGTATCGTGTAATCGTAGTAATCTTCCCCACCGAGGGACTTGGCCAACTTATTCCTCAACTTCACAATTTCACAAAACCCATTATCACAAATAAAAGGTCCAATGGATCGAAGCCCCTCATACGCTGCCTTACGTGTAGCCTCGTCCTCGGAAGTTCGCATGACATTCCTCAAACCCACACTGGAAGCCTCTACAAACGAACCATCGGCTTTCGTATATCCCAACTTCATAAAATTCCTCTTTTCCCCCAACACACTTTCAAGTGCCGTAGTCTCCTCCCTCACCTCACGAGCACCGGGACTGTCCGACATGTTATAACACAAACACGTCTTAATGATAATTTTCAAAGTCTTAACCAAATCATCCTCCTCTTTAATCGCATCACTGGCATTCTCAATGGCCTTTAAATGCCCCCGTGCCTCACGTAACGTGTCATCATCGGCCAACAACGCCTCCATGTCGGCCTTGGTTTTGGACAGAGCTTCCGAATTGTACGGCACATCGCCATTTTGCAGGTTCATTTTGGTGCCCCAAAATTGTTCTTCGAAACGTTCGTGTTTGGCTGCGTACTCATTGTTGAAGCCGTTGACGAAGGCTTGTGCGGCTGCGTAGATGTTGACTATGTTCATGGCTGCGGGGATGTTTGTTGTTGTGGAGTGTTGGAATGAGAAATGAGAAATGAGAGAGTGTGATCGTCATCGAGGGAATTCGGTTTCTCGTTTATTAGAGGAACCGAACTTGTAGCGAATTTTGATGGTTGGAATTTGCAGTTGTCAGTACTTGATGCATTTACTTGCATTTAAACGGACGAACCCTGTGTCCTGTGGCCTATGCGTATCACTCCGCTAGTATTCAGACTGAACTAATGATGCGTCGGATACAATTTATAAGAAGAACGAAAGAAGCTGTAACTTATGCAGCATGCGCTGGAAATACTAGAGATGATATCATTCTGAGTATGGGAATTCATGGTTCAATAACAGCTTCAATAACAGGGAAAACAATGTCGCGTATTTTATGTTTTGATTATATAACAAATGCTACTATTCCTCTTCCGAACCTGTAACCGATGAAGAGGATGAGTTATAACTACAAAGTAATTTATACCTAGTACAAAAGTAGAAGTTAATACCGGTATAATAAAAGTATACATTAAAAAATGTAGAGTCCAGAGGTGTGCTGAATTGATTTTTTTCCTGCCTACAACTTCAAACTGTTATTGATTTTATTTTGAAGGCATAACAACACGTAAACTATTATCAAAGATTTTTTGAAGGCATAACTAAACTAAACTACAATTCGAAGCTTTTTTGAAGGCTTAAACTATTACAAACCTATTATTGGGTCAATCATGAACCATGAATCACAAATCAATCTTTTACATCAAATATTCGCCATTTTCTTTAAGACTTCCACATCATTAATTTCCTCTTGCACGTCGTGCTGTATTCAATTTATCGCACTTCAAGATACCTGTCGGTTGTCTTTTCAACTTGAGATCGAGCCTTGGCTCTTTAGCGTAACACACCGTAACGATTTGCCCTCAAATTCGTTGAAGAATCCCCAGCTTGGATTCATTTTTTTCTTCCTCTCCCTTTTGAACAAATTTTTTGAAAAAGGTCGTACCATTTTTCATACTGATGTACTCCCGCAATACCATCTGAAGTTGCCATATTTCCATGAAGACGATCGAAATGTATAAATAGTCGCAAATTTTAGCTCTAATTTTCGAGAAGTTTGAGTTGATTAGGTTTTTGGGTCGTCGTCATGCGCTTTTGAGGCCATTTATTCTGAACGTTACTAGGTACATAATTAATAGGCTAAATTATAAAGAAATGAAGGAATAACCTATCAATTGAAATCTATTTGAAGGCGCAACCAAACTTCAAACTAGTACGTGAAACTTTTTGAAGGTATAACTTCAACTAGTACACAATCAAAAGCGTTCAGGGATAACTGTGTTATTTAACGGTTGAAGGACACCTCTGGTAGAGTCCCAAGCACCATACGAATATTCGACAAGTAATACATAAAATACATTTCGTCACATTTATTTATTTTCGGTTGGAGGTGTGTGTTTGGAGACATTCTAGTACGTTCATATAAAGTCCGTCGTACGGTAGCTTTCAGCGACACATTCCCTTCCTTTCATATTGATTAGGTCCCTTCCTTCCACCAAATCTTTGACTTTTCTTGTATGCTCCGTTTCCAGATACTCTGGAGGTAAATAGTAACCGTCGGCCTATGTTGCAGCGATTGAGACATTATGATATAGAATGATAAAGTTGAATGATGGGCGATGGGTAATAATCATACAACCTTTGCAAAAACGGAGTGCAGCGTTCATCTTCTATCAAAAACATTTTTGTTTATACTTCGACATACATGTACACACTATGTACACCTACCTGGCTGTTGCTGTTTGTGGCTGTTGAAAAACAACCACAGCCAAAGGGCGTGGCTGTGCTGTAAAGGCCATTTCCAGTAGACAAACTAGTAGAGTCTACCCGTATCCCTTTTTATTTTTTATGTACTCTTTGAACTTTGAAATTTGGACGCTGAGATATGAATATCCCCTCGTCGATGAAGCGCAAACTGGGGGATTCATTACGCAGCGTAGATGGAGTGGACGAAAATTCGGAAAAAGATTTTTGAAATTTTTTCCGAACTTTCGTCCACTCTCCCCCTAGCGGAGGTGTACTTCGAAGTATGAATTTTAGTTGTTATGTATATTATGTATGCTTATTTTCACCTTCACCTCTGTACATTCGTATTGATCTCTCCGTCATCGAGGTTCGATTCGAACAGATTTTAGAAAGAAAAATTTTAGGGTTCGTTAAAAATAAAATCAAGTGTACATGTATGTAAGAAGAACTATTGGAACAATTTTGTCTAATTATCAATAGAGTTTCGTTCAACAAAAAGCGAAGTAAAAGTTGAGGATGAAGTTTCGGTAGAGCGTCAATAGAAGTATCTTAACCTACAGGTTAAACAAGATTTGAAGCACTTTGCAGTAGTTGAAAAATAAACTTTAAACTCAGCACAATAAATGAATGGAATTATAGATTTTAATATTCTTTCAAGCGTCTATTCGACTTCTCGATGAAATGAAAATATCTTCGACAAAAACAACTTCTACGAACATGAAGGTCATCAATGTTTCTGTCTTTGTCATAACTTTATTGTTAAGTATTGGCACAAGTTATTCTCAGGTAAGTACTTGAGGAATACGAATATTTATGAACCTTCACCCTTTGTACCACTTATTATAAAACACTCGAAGTTATACTACACCACTGCGCGCGTACATATTTTGCCGCAGCCCGAGAGACGAGACGAGCTCAAAGAGAAACATGATCGAGCTTACACTAAATCATCGCACGCGTATATAATGTATATATTTTTCCGCAGCTCCCAAAAAACGAGACGAGATCATACACACCACGTGATGAACCAAGCAAACATCTAGGTTTAACCCGACACCCTCGTTGAGTTTGCCACATATAGGTTCTTGTCAAAAAGTTATTTACATGTTAATAAATGTTGGTATTGCACACACGTCTGTTCAAACCTATACCAGCGTGCTCTAACAAAAATAACAAACACCTACCAACGGCAAAACCGGTACAGGAAACTTTGTCGCGAAATTATCATTCATTTTCGATAAAGATTAAAACTAATACTTCGAAAGTAATACTGAACATTACCACCGGATTATGTAAATATATTCGACGCGTGTAAGGAAATAATCACACATGCAGATTAGCCGAAGTTGTTTTTTATTATTACATGTGCACAACTTTCATATCAAATTTATAATTGCAGGTCGTAATGATCGATACAGGTGATGCGAGTAATGATGAGTTGGGTTGGGACGTAGCATTGTCAGGCGACGCTAAAATAATGGCCGTGGGAACACCTCGTGCAGATCCCAATGGTGTGAATAGCGCAGGACATGTGAGGCTTTACAGTAAGGATGGTTTGGATTGGAAAATGTTTCAGCAAATTAACGGAACTCAAACCAATAATTATTTTGGTTACTCAATTGATTTATCACACGACGGATCGATGCTTGTTGTTGGCACATTGACTGCTGCTGGTTTTGGTGATGTTTATATGTACGAACTATCGAATAGCTCCTTCCTCTATACATTTCTCGCCACCACGGGTAATATTCAAGCTTATGAGGTATCCGTTTCAGGAGATGGCAGTACCGTTGGCGTTACCACATTTTATGCGGTAAGGATCTTTGTAAGGATTGGTAATATATTTGAAGAAAGAGGTTATAAATCAGGTTACGGATATTTTGACGAGATTGCTTTAAACTATAATGGGACCATTGCAGCCATCGGTGACCCTGCATGGTCGAATAGTCGTGGTCGTGTTAGTGTGTTTCAGTTGAAAGATGGTAACAGTTATCGATCTATGGAATGGTTACAGATGGGATCTGATATTACAGGCGATGTGAATGGTGACTATTTAGGTAATTATGGATGTGTATCAATCACCTATGATGGATTGACAGTGGCCGTTGGGGCAGAGGGATATGATAGCGATGGATTGTATTCAAGGGGTCTTGTTCGTGTGTACAATTATGTTTTAACGGGAGAGACGTGGGAGAAAAACCTTGATCTTGTAGGGGAGAGTGATGGTGATCGTTTGTCCAAGACTTCGTTATCGTCGGACGGAAAATATCTTGCTGTCGGAGCATACCGAGGTAATTATGTAAAATCTTTTGAAAAGATCGGAAATAGCTATGAAGTCGTCGGAGAGGAAACATCCTTAGAAGGAGGAGACTTTGGATCATCTCTTGCGTTGTCGGCCGATGGAAGAGCACTTGCTACAGGAGCTTATAGGTTTCTAAGTGCCAGAGGAAGAGCTTATTTGTTGGGAGGTAATGATGTTACCACAACAGATATAACCGCTCTACCATCTACATCTCCATCTTTGGTTCCAAATGCTGCCCCTTTGCCTATATCCGTTCCATCATCACCGTCTGGAAATGGAAATGGAGGTATGTATCTATATACAAACAGATTCCTTGATTCTTCTTACTTTTAAAACATCGTTTGTTACTTCCGCGCAGATCCACACTTCACCACCTTCTCTGGAATTTCCTTTGACTATCATGGAGAATGTGATCTCGTAATGTTATCGAGTCCTAGCTTTGCTTCAGGATCTGGCCTTTCGGTGCACATCCGCACGACGAGGATGGATGGTAGATTGCTCTCTTATTCATACATATCCGGAGCAGCCGTAAGCATTGGACACCATATCCTCGAGGTACAACAGGATGGATCCATCTTCGTGAATGGAAAGCGTTATGACGCGTCTCGGGTTGGAGGTCTTAGCGCCAATAATGTATCTCTCCCGACAAAATTCGCGACTTACCCCTTTACCAAGAATATGATTGGTAAGAAAAAGAAAATTACACAATATGTCCTCAACCTCACTGATACAAAAGCTCAAAGTATGGATCCTGATCCTCTTGATAAGATGATTCAACCGATGGCGATCATCATTCACGTCAATCCTAAGACACACATGCTTTTCGTGAAGATTGACGGTTATTTTCGCGAGAGCATCGGTCTTTTAGGTGATCCTCTCGCAGGTGATCGCCTTTTGGGACGCGATGGTGTCACTGACATATCCCACAATTGGGAGGAGTATGGTGAGGAATGGCAGGTAAGGGACACGGAACCTAAGCTATTTCAGGAACATCGCGCACCACAGTATCCAGATTCTTGTATCTACTACGTTTCTGACGCCGATCGCTTGAAAAATACCCATAATCTTCGCCGTCGTCTTATGTCAAATGGTGGAGGTGATAGTGTCATTATCTCAAAGAAAGCAGCAAATGAAGCATGTGCAGATTTCGTTGGTATCAACAAGAATAATTGTGTTCACGATGTGATGGTAATGGGGGATTTGGAAGTCGCTGAGGATCCTTCTTACATCGGTTAGAGAGCGGAACTGGTGGTGATATAACTCGATATGTACTTTTGAGTTTTGCTGTTGGTATATTTTTATCTTTATACATAAATTAATACTTCTTTCGTTTCATCAATTAAATCGATGGATAGAAAATTGACGATCTAAATGCTACTATATTTATTGAAGAAAAATTCATGCGATGCAATATAGATAAAAAAAGTCCACCACAATATTGGTATTTATTATTCATCGAACCGAAACAGATCCTCTCGATCACTGCAATGGTTCGCAATATGACCCAAAAATAATTCGAGGGTTCGTGTTATCGCCTTTATCTATGATGGTCTCAGGTAACAGGTACAGAAGTACATGTTAGAGCGACTAGAGAGTACAGGATATATTATATATACTCTCAACAAATCGCACACAAAAGTTGGTATGGTTCGTTTACAAAATTATTCGCAAAAGAGTCAATGGAGATGTTCAACAATTCTCAACTTCAGTCATTAAATGTATTTCATATGCGCAAAGAATGCAACATTACAAGATACTTTGAGAATATAGAGATCAAAGCTAGATCTTTTTAATGTATAGGAGGTCTCGTAGATGATCATTTTCATGTTTTTAAATCTGATTATACCATTACCGATTTTAAAAATTTCAAAATGGCTTAATTATGGATCTGGTTTTAAATCTGAATGGATGTCTTTTTGATCGGTATGAAAGGGGGTAGTGTAGAATCTTATTTTAAAGCAAAGAGGGCGCTATCTTAAGTTGAGGTGTGCAAGAAAGATATTAATGAACGATGCCAACGAAGCAGATGAAATGCAGGCTCACCAGGATATTTATCGCACCAGTTTACTGTACCTTTGGCAACGAAGAAAAGGAAAAAAATACCAGTTCATCGTCACTTGGTGCCTGCTCGTTAACACACAAAAATGTTAGATATGCCCTTTTCAGAGTGCTTAACAATTCTTGCAACTCTCAGAAGGATTTCAGATAAATTGTTGAATACTGCTTTGATATTCTTGCTTCTAAAATGTTAATAGCAAGCAAATCTGGCTTTTTTCTCCAAGTGATGTATTGACACATGAAGTAGGGAAGCTCTTCATCCGTTACTTACGAAGTAGTTTTGGTTGTCAATGCGGGAATAATTTGCTGTTATTTCAACATATCGAGAGATATACACAAAAACGTTAATGGTAATGTTGAGTAGTCTCATTGTTTCATGTAATTACGTATCTGAAATGATATCTATGCATATCGAACAGACCAGTCTAAGATCATGCCGCGTGTTACCAGTAGTTTCATGTTACCAATTTGTTGATGTCGGCAATAGCTTTGTTAGAGAATATGGTGGACAAAATGAATTTTAAGCGACTTCGATGCTTGCTGTAGGATTTATTTCATTTCTTCCCTTCGTTTTCTTCTTCTTATCTTCTCCACTCTTACTTAGCTGACCAATCGTATGCATACATATAGATCAGAAATCTATACGACAAGTCATTAGTTTGATGTTAAAGATCAATCTCTTCATTTCGTTTCTTCTTCTTCTCTTCTTTTCGTACTTGGTCTAACAGCTTTAATATTACCTGCTCCATAAATCTTCGCGATCTGCCAAGTGCCCCAACCTTGCATCTCGCGCAACTCCTATGTAACAAGGAGGCGCCCATGAAAAACATCATTTAAATAAGTTCGACTACAAATACTAAAAAGGAGATATTGATACTTAAAACAAGTAGTCGTATAGGAATGGAACGTTATTCCGGTATAGGTATGTATTCATATCTTTCTTTCTTATGATATTATAAAGGTTTGACGACAAACGAAATGTACCTGCAAAGTATAGACATTACACTGCCTCTAATGATCAATTATTATCAGATCAACTTGAGTGATCAGTTAACAATATATGTATAATAATTTCATTTCAAATGAAAGATATTATATGGTCACTCCTAGTATTCCTAAATTCAGTTCTAAATTCCCCGGGATAATGGCTGTTGTGAAGGAAAAATATTGGATTGTGCAAAAGAAGTAGGAACAATTCTTGTACAAATTTACTATAGGAAGGACGACGTACTCGCAAAAACATTCTCTTCTCAACAAAAGCAAACGAATACCGTAGGTGACAAAATAAATGACCCTGAAAAATATAACATCAAAAGGAACTGCATCTTTATCCAATTTATTCTTGTCACTATCACATTCAAATACTTCTTCTTCTCCTCATATTCTTCACCAGTAGCATCAGTACCAACAGCATCCTTATCAAATTTCTCTCGATGCTGTTCCGACGAACCAAAATTTAATCACTAACCCCGCTAGATATAAAAATTATCGTTATTGTGTGTATAGAAATGGTGTTGTGGTTGGAGGCTGCTGTTCCACATGGCCTATTGCATGAACTCAGAACTCAGGACATGAGGGGATTGGTGTCAATTGCCGACCACTTGGATTTTTTCAATGCTTACACACTGTGTACTGTGTCCTAATAGAGGCATTGATGAGATCGAGTGCGTTCGTACTCCGAGTGTGTTTGGAGCATTTACGGATTTTAGGCTATAAAGGTCGATATAGATATCCATTACAATGAAACGAAAAGGTACAGCTCATGATACACATGTACGTGATTTTCCAAAAGTCAAAAAAGTCATTTAATTTTCCCACGATTGAATATTATCGTTATTTTTAATTGATCGCTTTGTCATCTAATATATCCATGGAAAGTTTTCTCGTGTCCTAACATATTGAATGTAAATGTTTGTACGTACACTGTACTTATGTACACAATGAACGATGAACAATGCACAATGCTTTTGTAATATTCCAGAAGTCTAATCGAGCCGTATTCGTTGACGATTTATTGCAATAACGATGAGTATTAAGGAAACCTGAAAAATGTAGAGAATATGCTGCACGCTGCACGGACACAAAATAGGTAATAATCGAACATTTTTTAACAAATGTCATATGTCTCTATCGGATTTTTTGATGAATTGTTGCTCTTCGATACAAAATGTAAACACGGATAAAATAGAGTCAATTTAATGACCTTGGTCATCTCTACTTCATGATCACTTATTCCAACTCCGTAGTCAGTTCATATTTTACGATTTTGCAACATGAATCACAATCAAAGAGATATTACACTCATTGACAACTCATTAATACGAGAACTTCATCGCCCTGACAAGAGGTTCGAAATAAAACTTGCTCTGCGCATGATGTGCTTTTACTACCACCGTGCAATCATTCCTCAATTCGATGAAAGCGAAAATGGCTATTGGCGATCTTTCTGTCGACCTCACAAAAGATGGGAAATTATAATGCACATTGAATGTTTCTTGTACGATATAAGCCCATCACAAGAATGGTATTATAATCATCGTACGAGCATTGCAGAAGTTAGCTACATAATTGAACAGTCAATGTTTGCTGCCGCAAGCAGCGAAGCAATATATCTGGACTTGTTCTTTTTGAGACAACACACTGAAGCTTTGTTATTTGCACACGCTCTAAGTGTTGGAATTGTCACATACTTCCCTGATATGATAGAAGAAGCCAAATATGTATGGAATGAACCATGGCCAAGACATCGACTTTGATAAAAAGTAACATAGCAACATTGGAAAATGTCATTCATTACCTCATAACGACATTGGACGTTCAAATTAAGATTTGAAATTGTCAGTTATATCGAATCATTCATACGGTCATTCCAGCAATGAATATAATATCTCAAATACGAAAGTATGGAATGAAACAAATTTCGTCTGAGTTAACATGCATTTTCCATATATGCCTTTCTTTGAAGGTAAGAGCTTGCAATTCATAGGATTTTACAATGTAAATACTAAAAATTTACAAGTTTGTCAAAACTCACCTTGTTTCATCAAGTAAATATAGGACAAAAAATCATGATCATGTTTGATCTGAATACAAATACCTAAACCGCATCCTGAAATAGGTATTACGAAAGTTCAAACAAATATAACACCTGAATTTGAATATCTCTATCTTTGAAGGTAAGAGCTCGATTTTCATATAACGTCATAAAGTGCAAACGATTTTGTTAGGTCTCACTTTTTTCATCAAGTAAATAAAGGACAAAAATCATAATTATATTTGATCTGATGAATATCTCTATCTTTGTAGGTAAGAGCTTGGTTTTCATATAAAGTCATAAAGTCCACACGATTTAATTTACAAGTTTGATAGGTCTCACTTTTTGATCGAGTAATTAGGGGACAAATATAATAATTATATTTGATCTTTATACCAATACTTATCCTCGCTGTAGCTTAAATAAAATAATTGGAGCTCAAAATGACATGTGCTTGGAAAAGGTAAGAGCTACAATTCAAATAAAACAAAGAACTTCTAAAGATTGATGTTTATTCACAAAACAACTCTTTACTTACAGATCACATTGAATTGTATCCAAAATGATACATGTCATGACATTCCCTATTTATCTCCATAGAATCTTGCTTCCCTCACATCTTGCGCCCCTCCCTATTAATCTCGAATCTTGCTTCCCTGCAACTTCAAATTAGGCTGAAGGTTCATCATCTCTGTCCTACCGTGTGGGATACGAAATATCCAAATTTACAAAATCGAACACTCTTGAATAAGTGGCTCAGTTTAATGGAGTGCAAGAAGTGACGGTCAAAAATTACAAGCAAACTTCAAACATGTCATATGAAGATGTTTGTTTCTCTGCTTTCTCCTCCAGTATCTATATTTGACGGGAGTGATGCATCATTTCTTTTTTCGCCCGGTTCCAAAGATGTTGAGTTTTGAGGGGTGGTTGTTTTTCATTTTTCGTCATGCAAATTGGTTCGCAATATGACCCAAATTATAATTCGAGGGTTCGTGTTATCACGTTTCTCTATGATTTGATTCCGTCAGCATGTC
>Ga0213867_1001329_pt1 | contig 11030 bp, 7 predicted proteins | sample PICome_12_FD_160120 | JGI IMG/M metagenome (GOLD analysis project Ga0213867, IMG submission 160120) | Coastal seawater microbial communities near Pivers Island, North Carolina, United States - PICO540 | ecosystem: Environmental > Aquatic > Marine > Coastal | place: USA: North Carolina | collected... | reverse complement strand
CTTGGGAAACTATTTCCTTCTGCATATTTATCCAAAAAATGGGACTGTCATACAATTTTTCTCATTTCCTTTTGGTGTGGTAAAAAGCAAAATGGGTAAGTAAAAGCTTTGCAGCTTACTCGGGTCATTCCTGTTTCTCGATGTTCTCGAAGTAAGTGGAGTTCTGGTTTTGGTTGATGGCACAGATGGGTATTCTGCAAGGTATTCTGTTGATATGACACAAGACTCCAGGAACAGTGCGGCAGTGTCAATCAGCAGAGACATAGATCTACTAGACATACCGGACATACTGACATATTACTCCCGCTGTCCCGCTCCCGCTGTCCTGCTTCCCGTTTTTCGAAAAATTTGGAAAATCCCATCCTCTTTTTTCAAATGTCATTTACCACGTTTGTAGCTCGATTACTTTGCATTCTGGAATTCCAACGCCTTATTATGACTTTTCCTAGAAATTTAAAGAATGTCATCTTATAGATTTTGAAAGAATGCGAAAAAATCAAATTTTGAAAGCTTTTAATCAACGCACAACACCTTCAAAACACCATTCCACTTTAGCGTCGCCCCTCCACCAGTTACTACTATCTCTGAAATAATCATTGACGTCTCTCACCCGATCGAATCCAAATACGCTACCTTCGGCCTCTCTCAGCTTTGTTTGGACTTCAAAGGGGAGTGAGGAAAAGCTTACTCAACGATAGTATTTATAGTTGTACGTTGGCCCTACATCGAGGGATACGTTGTCAATCTGCCCAAATATGACGTCGTCCATTTCGTCCTCATCGGGTTTAGTGCTATCAGGAACTTCTGAGTATCACAATGTCTATTCGTCATCTGACGCTCCATCATTGGCATGTACAAGTGACGATGGTTCATTCCTTAGCAGTGATTTTTGCGATCCAGATTGTTCCATGACTCTGCCGAATAATGTTCATATGTACGGAACCCCGCCTCGGACAGCTGTGAGCCCTTTATCGCATCCTACCATAGAGGAAGAAACAGATGGTGATGATGACGATTCGGAACAACAGGTGATTGGAATGTCTTACTACGGTGATAGTAGTAAGAAGAGGTATGAATTAGATGCTATTGGGGAACCCTATCTGGACCGCAAGGCATGTGATTCATACGTATATGAGCAGTCGAAAGTGAAGGTTGATCATGGCGGAAAGTCATCATGGGGTTGTCTCGATGGGATGTATGATCATTTTACAGACCTGGTCTACGGTGATACCGAGGAAAGGTCAACAGTAGCAGCTGATCCTACTGAGAATGTAGTACTTGATACATCTCCTTCTCAATCTTCTGCTTCAACCGAGGGCAATGAAGATGATACTGGAGTAGGTGTTGAAGTACAGATGCGTCCATGCGGCTATAACGACGCTACCGAGGTGCAAACTAATAATGTAAAGCAAAGTGACGTATTGGAGTATATGTTCGATACCATTTCCGTATGTGGCGGAGCTAGTAGTGTCGATTTCACCTCCGCAGAGAAAACAAATGGTTTATCTCATCGCCGTACATCAAAAGAGAATCGTATTAGCTGCGGACAGCGAAGGTTTTCACATGTACATATCTTGAAGGAAAACTTATCTGTCCAATTCGAGACGACGAAGAAAGAAAGCGGCGAAGATTTATGCACATTGAAACATAGGTCGTTTAGTATGAATGATTATATCACCAATTGTGAATCAACGACAGTTGACGAGGGACCAAATACAGAAGATTTGTACTATGACAGTGATCCTGAATGTAGACATACTGGTTTTTGGAAGGATGACAGACTTCGTGATGATTCTGGCGATGCAGTCGATTATATAGACTCATTATTTGACGACGATGTCGCAATGGAGTTAGTAAAAAACTTTACACATAGAACGCTACAGCTAAAATGGCACCGGCCTGGCATGCCACCACAAGCAATCGTTGCATGGATAGAACATGGTTCTCGGCTGCAGGATCACATAGTGCAACCACGACTGGTGTGGAGGAGTGCCTGTCAAAATCCCATGCTTATTAGAAGTTTACCGTCATCTCCGAGAATGGCATCACACAAACCTCTGCGTGGTAAAAATGCTGTCGAACTCACACAGCAAGAGTTTTACAGTTTTCAACTGTTGGAGGTATATCGAATTTTGAATGCCAATGCGTCAAAGAAATGTCTCCTTGAACATCCGTTGGCCAAGAGAGATCGTTGCTTTGTTGTTACGACTTCAGAAGAAGAGTCTTACGTATTTGAAGCCACATCAAGAAAGGAGAGGGATGAGTTGATTTACGTGTTGAAGTTGGTTGTTAGTAGATTGGCTTCATTGATTATCGTTGGAGACAACACTGTTTTCCACGAGTTCTTTGATCCGCGCGGATATGTTCCAGGAAAGGCACCAAAGCTATTTCCTACTGAAACGCATCGAGATACAACTATTGGTTTAAATGAACCTAATTAGAATATTAGCTACACATTACATCTTCTACAAAAATCCATACTCAACATTGGTTTCCCGATCAAATCATGCATGTCTATCGTGCTACCGGTAGATTGTAAACCTGAACTTCCTAGTGATGCACGCCAATGAGTATTGCCCAGACCAAGCGGCGAGGATTGTACCTGAACTGCCATTCGGAAACAAGGTGCAAATATTAATACATGTACGAGAAAACATAAACCTTGTTATTAAAGTTCGCACATCAAGAGAGTACTTATGTACTCGAACACACATTTTCTTTTCACCGTCCACATTTCTCATTTCACAGAACCAGTCAAGTAATGTACGAATATGTCACACAAGTATCTGGATTAGTCACTTCTTCTGGTCCTACCGTACATGCACCCCATCTATGATGCAAATAATGCAACGAAGCCACAGATCGCTTTGTCACCATTGCCTTTTGTTCTTGAGGCATGGGAATGTTTTTAAACGAGCAGAACGAAGCGGTACAGCATGTCACAAATTTTTCCAAAATGAGCCACATCGCATGCAACGTTTCTCCACGTCTTCATCACCTACTTCTACTAGGAATGATGACCTGGAATATGTCGATGATGACAAGTTCCATGATATGTCGACTGAGGATCAGCTGGATTATATTGAGAAGATGGAAGTTCAAGCAAGAATGGAGGAACTGCAGGCAAATCCACGGCCGTGGGCGAATTTGCTGGGTTATCCATCTCGTGCACGTTGGCGTGTTACGAAAGATTATCCAAAACAACTTATTGGAGAACGTGCGTCCATTTTGAATGAGACACATAGAACATCAAGACAATTTAAAAGGGCAATTGAGTCATGGTTGAACAACAGCAAAAACTAGCAAAAAAGAGAGAAGTGGAACGCCGTAGGAACGCAATCGGAGACAAAAGATCTCGGCGGCGACGGAAAATAGACTCAAAAGTGCTTGAGGAATCCATTGCGTATGGACCCGAGCAAACATTATCGTTCTTATATCACCGAATGCTACCAAATTTTGCTACAACTGAACGTGTTCTTCTCGAAATTAAATCGTTGTTGGGCCCATCTTTCAGGCCTAAATCAGTTGTTGATTTTGGATGCGGTTGTGGATCGGCAAGTGCTGCTGCAATGAATACATTTGCAGATCATGAGACCAGATCTACATCATTGGAGTGGATCCACGGTATTGACCCGTCTACTAGTCAACGAGAAGCGGCACAAAGATTGTTGAATACAATGAAAATAGATGGTGATTCATTTGATGATGATAAATTACAAGCATTGCGCCAATCTGCTAGATCTCAACTTCCGCGAATAACGACAGCAGAGTCATTAGCATTGAAAAGCTCAAAAGGACGAGAAAACATGGGTACTTTTGATCTTGCGTTGTTTTGTAAGTTGGTGCTTGGTCATTGTTGATGGCGAACAATTACGATTGAACTTTTTGCGTATTTTCTATTTAGGTTATACTGCACAGGACATGACAAGTAATGCATCAATTTTGGCTGCTGCAGCAATACTTTGGGAGAAATTGAATGATGGCGGGGTGTTAGTTGTTATTGAGCCAGGAACTCCCGACGGATTCAATTCCATCAGATCAATTAGAGAAATGCTCCTGGAATGTTGTCCTATATCTGATTCAGTTTACGATGAAAAATGCCATGTAATTGCACCTTGCACGCATAATGGTAAATGCCCGATGGACAGATTTATCAAACATCGAAAAATAAAACCAGAAATTTGGACAGCTAGTGACGGCGACGTCAGTAGAGAAGCAGATAATGCAGAAAGTAATTCTTATTCAAATGAAGAACTAGACTTGTTAAGTGACGACAATGAAGCTTATGATGACTTTGATGACGATGAGGCGGATACCTTTAGTCATCCCGATGAAAAAGAGTGGTTTGAAAAAGAATTTGAAACATTGATCATCCAAGGGAAACTTTCCGAAAAAGATGGTTTGATTTGGCGTCCAGAAGAAATTGTAAGTTCTTCACGGCGAGTTGACGCTCACACAGAAAAGACGACTGCTTTTGAATCTGGTTTTTGTGGCTTTCCCCAAATGATTCCAGGTGGAAGCAGAACTGGTGAAAAATTCAGTTACGTTGCCCTGCAGAAACGAGTAAAGAAAACTCAACTTTCTTCATACGAAGCGTTCAAGGAAGATGACATAGTTCAATTGCTAAAACATTCTTTCAAAGCAGGAAACCGAGAGGCATTGCTGAAGGAAGCCGACGAAATTGAAGATCGCTTTATCGAGTCAAAGGCGGATCAACTTGGTTTGGAATTGTTACAGGGTGAGAAAAGGCTCGATTGGGGAAGGTTGATCCGTGCACCTTTAAAACGAAAAGGTCATATCATTCTAGATTTCTGCTGTTCTGAAGGAAAAGATGGTAGCAAAATTGTTAGACATCGCGTGAGTAAAGCAAAAGCTGAAAATTCAGCTCCAGGAATGTTTAGTGCAGCTAGAAAGAGTAGATGGGGTGGATTTTGGCCAAATTTAAGTAGATCTGATTTCAAGGAATGAAAATGTAACCTCTAGCAAACTAGCAATTTTCATTTCTGACGAAGTTTAACGAGTAACGACCCCTGACCAATAAGTTCAACATCGCTGTACATTACGATAAGTCAGAATCAGAGACATAAAGAAGTAATGAGTTTTTGGTATCTGTGCGTCTTCTTGCAACTTCATTTTTCTCTGAACGTAGTTTTTGTTACATGTACATTGATATACTCAGTAAATCGTTGATCAGATGTGTTATAGGCTTAATTTGTGTACACTCGGATGCACTCTATCTTTATTCATCAAACAAAAAACGTAGAGAGTAGACATCATAACTCTTTGGACGGCAACTTAAAATTTAGAATCTATCTCATACGGCACTGAATCATATGTGTATATGTAATTAATTGCCGTACTGCTACCATTTCGCGCGAGCACTTTCAAAGTGCAACGTAACCTTTTCCGTAAGAAGTCGATCCCTTGTTATTCAGTTTTTTCTTAGTTGATGTAATATTTTCCGAAGAGTTGCATTGATTATCCTGTTTCTTCGATGCGTTTTCCCTAATTGGCAAACATGGGTCAAAATCTAACAAATCGTCAATTTTACCGCAAAGGTAAAGAATATTATCAAAGGGGTCATCTTCTTCGGCAGACTTATCATCAGCAGCAATATAAGATTCTGTAAGCACACTCTTCGGAGACTCCTGTGGAGGTGCTTTTCGTGTAGACAACCTTTCCTTGGCGATTTTTCGATTGGTTTGCTTTTCCGTTTTATCGGTTTTACTTTCTTCATCCAACACCCGAACGACAATATTCTCGTTAATGGTCCTAGGTTCCATGTCTCCTATAGACTTAGAGACATCATTTCGTTTATTACGCCTCCGTCTCCGTCTTGATTTTTCCTTTTTCGCACTCTTCTTACCGATCGATCTATTGAGTAACGGCGATCCTTGCCTGACCGATACACGCACTTCTTCTACATCCGAATCAAAATTAGTTTCAAGCTGAGACCAGAATGCATAGGACTGCATTGCAGACCTTGCCCTTCGTGTGGAATACGCATGAGACGTCATTGCCAATTGCATCACTTCCTTATCCACTTCATCCTGATAGGCCCTACGATTGATTTTGTTGGTCGATACGAACGATGGAGCCCTGAACGTTCGACAGGGTAATTGGACTGACGACAGAAATTCTGTTTGAGTGGTTCCAGCTGTTCCAACCGTCCCAGCAGTTCCTATAGTATCAACAGACCTTTCAGAGGAGTCGTCATCGCATTCACCGAAACTTTGTTGCTGTTGCTGCATTCTTTTTCGATCTGCCGAAATACGAGCATCTATTTTATTACGGCGACGCATGGTACAGATATTTATACAGAGTGACTCTTATTCCTTAGCTAGCAAACTAATGGTTCCACTGTCAAGAGATTTTCCTCTCCAAGAGGCAATGAAATGTTTCCGTCGAGGAATTTTGTAGAAGAAAGGTCCGTCCGGAAGATAAATGTTCGATGTGTTCTAACGAGTACAAGCACAACTGATTTGTGTGATAAATTTTTGAGTGCACTTTTTGCATATGTAGCTGCATATGTACAGCTGTACAGGTGAGGGGTGAGGGCTGCTTTTTTTCATGTGTTCGTTTGTACGGGTATGTACATTTTTGTACATGTACATGATATGTACGAGGGATGTTTTCCCTATAACTCGACATATTATTATGGAAAAAAATTACCGCTACATGTACAACCTTTCAACCTTTTCCAACACTGACACTCGTTTTACGCACACACAGCTGCACAGCTGCACACACACATGAATGTATTTATCTCAGCCAGTGAATTCTTTAGTCTTGGATACATGATATACATGATACATGTCACATGGTCAAATGTCAAATGGTATCCGGGTATCCGATCTAAAATTTTGTTCGTTGCAACAAGTTACAAAATACAATTTTCTAGGAAGAGTATCAATTATCAACATCAACAGCGCAACGCAACAGATCAAATCTTCCTCAGCAATGTTATAAGATACTGCAATTTGATGATATGAGATGAATATGATTAGAATAAAATAATGATTCTACCTTGTTAGGTTTTATGTGGAGTTTACATGATCGTCGCTCGGAGAAGGCGCGGATTACGTCCGTTAGTGGTCACAGAAAGTGAAGTGCATGTATTCATACATGCACGATATAGATGCAGGTCTAGTTGAATCAACAGCGCCGCAAATAAAAGAGTAGAAGTTAATATATAATAAAAGCATACAGTTCAAAAAAAAAAGAAACTAAAAGAATCTACAATTTATGCCGGCTGTCATTTCAACGAAATTGGGAAAATAAATACTCAATTTTACTCGATTGCTCAGAAGATCATCTTCAATAATTTGTACATTGTTGGTGTTGATAGGACTGATTTACAACCGTGCACAAGTGAATTACATAGTTTTCAAATAGCTGAAGTGTTATAAGGAAACGTGTTTACTTCATGTTTTACATACCGCCACCTCTCCCAAACACATTTATGCCCTTCATAGAAGAATGATCGAGATGCGATAAAGCAACCACATTTTTTATGTATGAATAAGATAGATTGTATTTCTTATCAAATAACCATATATACAAACATGCACACACACACACTCTCTCTCTCTCTGCAATTCTGGAATTTGAGAGTGGATAGGCATGAGAGTGGGGAGCGTTTCGTTGTACTTTTCCAATAATACTCGGGCAGATATACTGCAAACAATTTAATCAGCCTCTGCTGATGATGTATGGAAACGATTCCACTTGTGTGGGTGCAAGTGACAGCCTAAAGCTTACTCCAACTCTATCTGACTTTTCTATGTTACAAGACACTCAAATGGAGTAATTTAAAAGGATCGATTCTCACATTTCGTTCTATGAAATAATTTACGATTTATTTTGCCCACAATATTCCTCGATTGCTGGTACTGCTTCACTATGACAATTACCTTTCGGTACGTTTGGGAGGTAAGGCTTCTCTCGAAGCCACAACTGTGCAATCCACTTATCAGCAATCGCTGAAGAAGACACTACCTCGCCCGCATGCAACGTTCTGATATCAAAAGGGGTATTGGGTATGCCTCCAGCTGACGGGAAAAAAACTAACGCCGATCCCTTCTTTGGTTGCATTTTTAAAGGAAAACCTTCTTTTCCCCCCAAGTCTCGAAAGGTTGTAGCACCACCACATTCTGAGGTAAGGCTGCTTAAATACACAAGAAGTGTAGCCGTTCGTTGAGCACCATTACTCATATTATTCGATCCTGGCGCAAAAGCATCTAGATGCCACGTAAACTTTTCGGAACGTTTATATTGTACAGTTTGCGGCTCCTCAAATTGATTGATATCGTCGATCCCAAAGAGACGAGCACTTTTCGCCATCAGCTCCGGCACAGTTCTATACTCATGAAACCAAGTGGTACTTGTTCTTTGCGACAGCGCATTTTTATCTTTACCCACTGTCTTCGATCGTGTCATAACCACTGTCCCTCCATCATCGCTGGCGGCGTCCGGCTTCGATAAGGCAATATATTTATCGCATTCTTCATCGGTGAAAAAGTTCTCAATAACAATCACCAAAGGATCTACGTGCAATACACGAAAGTTTTCAAATGGTGGAATATTTCCAACATTTACCTTAGATGGCACTACGCTTTCTTTATCGGTATCGGAATCACCTTTAAATCCCATCGCTGACAAAACATCGTCATTTGAATTTTTACCCAAGGTAGATGATTTCATATCAGATAAACTCAGCAAGTTTTCGGTATTTTCCATTAAAAGAGATGATGATGGCGATTTAGAATCCGTTAAGAGATCATCGAACGAAATACTATCCGTGACTTCATCTTGTTCTTCGACATTCGAGAGATAATTAAATCTTGGAAAACCGTGCACGTATCCAATTCTCGCGTAAATATCCTCTGTCAACTCCCCTACAGCATCGACATCATTTGATGCTATTAACGTTTCTTTCACGGAAGGTTCGAGTGGAGGAAAGACGGCATAATCTTCTGTATCTAAAGTAGTAGACTTGGAGCGAGTAGGGACTGGTTCGATCACTAACGATTGCTGAGTAATTTTACTTCCTCCAAATCCCTTACTACCAATTTTACTTGTTTTCTTTTTACCAGAGATCTTTTTCTTCTTCGCATATAACTTCCAAGAGCATGTAATTGACCCGGTGCCTTTTCTAGTCGATGATGTAAATTGCAAAGATGTGGATGCTTCTTTGCGAAGAGGATTTTGATTACCTCTCGATCTGATAAAGCTTCCATTTTGCCAGCGGACTAGTGCCCATGATAAGTTGATGCTATAGAAGGTTAATAGTATGGTAATGCGGTTGCGACTTAAGTAAGAAGAAGTCATTATATTTCAACGTTCGTACGTGAATAAGTGCGTTGATAGTTGAACAGAATGAGAAATATTTCGTTGTGCGCGTACTTTTTCATTGTTATCGGTGTCACGGCGTCACCTCTCACCTACCCTCAACCCTCAACCCTCTGCCCTCTGCTGGACCATATAAAAATTCTAAAAATTCGTATAATTGTTCGTACATGTAAAAAGGTTTTTCCCAGTACATGTATCGGAGCAATATATAGTAATCAAATTGAGTTGTATTATCGAGTTATCTTTTAAACTTTATGCTTTTATTTTGTTAACTTCTACTATTATTTATTGTTGCCATAAATTTGAATAACGCAATTGTGTTTGATTAAACTTCGTTTTCAGCCTTTGAATAGCAGTTCGGATGGATTGTAATTGTTTCGCATTGTTTATTTTGTTCAAGATTTCAACGGAAAATGGTCGAAGTAGTTGATGTCGCAGCCTTCGAACACGAGACAGTGCTAGTAATGTCATCCCACTACATGTCTCAGCCATACCCAAACCAATAACCGCACTATCTAAAGTCTTTCCTTCAGATGTATGAGTTGTATAAAGGAAATAGGAAATTGCATCTGGTATTTTTTTTTAAGCTGTATGTTTTTATTTTGTTAACTTCTACTATTGTACTAGGTATAAATTAGGGTATTATTGTGCATCAATCATGATCAGAAACAGGAATAGCCACACTTATCACTGTCAACTTTTGTGACGAGAGTAGGGACACAGAAAGGTTTAATATATGAGTATGCTGCATTGTGTGGTGTAATGTTAGAAACGAAGGGAAGCGACATAGATTTTGATGGTGAATCTCCTTCAGATGTTTCTTGTGTATCGAATAAAAAATTCTAGAAAGGACGACGAAACAATTTCTAAGGTTCCGTCTAAAAATATTCTAGAAGGAGACGATGTATGAAATGACGAAGTGAAGTATTAGCGTTAATGAAGGGAAGGGCTGGAAAGAGCGACGCGAGAGATAAGAATTCAATGAACATATGGGATTTCTTATACCGGTAGATGTTTACGTACCGGGTATACATGTTGAGACTTGAGACATTCGTGAGATGTGATGATTATGATCAATAAAATCTTTTTTGATAGATGCTCGGGTACACGTCATCATCTAAATACATGTAATATGTAATGCGAATGTAAGATCAACGTGGTCAGGTCATCGGTTGTCAGTGATGTTCTAATGTATTTCGCTTTTGGACCTTTAGAAAGTTTTCTGTGGAAAATACTGTAGGTTTCGCAAATGAAAGTTCTCGTTCAAGGCTAGCATCTACCATGTTCCTTTCTTCGAACTTACTCATACATTTTTAACTGTACGTTGTTGAAATCTACGTTTATTGATAACGAAGTACTTCGAAGTACATACATTGTAGAGACATCAGAATTCTGACCATATTCCCTTCTGCAGTTACACTTTCACATGTTTATGCGATTACATTATTTGTACATTGTACTTTCTTTATGGATATTGAAATAAATTGTACGAGTAGTACGCTTACTTTCGTAATTCTGTAAGGTCGAACTTCCAACAATTTATCATAAAATACGTATGTGTGTAGATGTTGTGATTCAAACTTTCTAAATTCACAATCTTTGAGCTGGTAAAGTTGCTTACATCTACATGTTTATCGAAATTACAGGGAGTAAAGAAACGAACATACACGTACTTACAT
>Ga0213867_1001326_pt1 | contig 11042 bp, 10 predicted proteins | sample PICome_12_FD_160120 | JGI IMG/M metagenome (GOLD analysis project Ga0213867, IMG submission 160120) | Coastal seawater microbial communities near Pivers Island, North Carolina, United States - PICO540 | ecosystem: Environmental > Aquatic > Marine > Coastal | place: USA: North Carolina... | reverse complement strand
TCGAAGGCACGTTTCTCACGGGACTTAACTTCACGCAACTTCTCGAGAAGTCGAGAAGCATCACTATCATCACAAATTCGAAAACTGTTTTTGGCATCATCAAAACTCAAAACTTTGTAACTATCATCCCATTTGCTGCCCCTCCTTCATGCAATGATAAACCGCACTGCTACTGCATTTCTTTTGTGTATATCAGTAATCGCTACCAACTATTTCGACAAAGTCCATGCCTTTGTTCCATTGCACCACCAAAGTTTGAGCAGAAGGATAGGTAATTCCTTTCTCACGAAATATGGTCGAACTTCATCATTTTTAGCTAAGAACCCGACACGGATTTCAACTTCACTCCATTCGTCCCCATCTAGCGTAGTAGATAGCGAAGAAACGGAAACGACAGCTTCGAAGGATGATGATGCTGTAGGTGCTTGGCTTCCGGTAGGTACGGTGTCCGGTCTCGATGGTCTAGGACCGGTGAAAATGGAAATTGCTGGTCGGGATTATGTGGTATGGAATGACGAACCGAGCAATGTCAAGAGGAAAAAGAAAGATATAAGTTCAAATAAGGTATGGAGCGTTATGGAGGATGTATGTCCACACAAATTGGCTCCGTTAAGTCAAGGACGAATATCTGAAAACGGGTGCCTTGAATGTCCTTATCACGGATGGCAATTTGAAAGTGATGGGAAATTGACGTGCATTCCACAGTTAGACGAGGGAAGCAGCGTTGAAGCTTTGGCGTCGAAAGCGCATGCAAAGAGTTTACCGGTTCACGTTGTGGGGGATGCAATATTTGCTTTCTTTCCGAGTAATGTTCATGGTGAAGTTTGGCCGCAAAGTAAGTTACCGGAAGATTTTTGTCCTGCATTGCTCGAAAGCGTCAACTCTACATGGTTTATGAGAGAACTTCCCTATTCTGTTGATTTTTTGCTGGAAAATTTTATGGATCCTGCACATATTCCATTCGCACACCATGGTAAGCACGAATAATTACGGGAAAGTGTTTAAGGCATCTAAAGTTTTAATCAATCCATAGGGTTACAGGGAACGAGAGATGACGGATCGTCCATTGCAATTGAAAGTGTAGCCTTCAACTTTACACACGTCGAAGCGAGTTTTGTGGATACGATGCGAGGCAAAGAGCGAACTGGTGTTTTATCGTTCCAAAGGCCTTTCTATTATCACTTTCGCACTAAGCGCGATGATGGGGACTTTCGAAAGAATTTAAGCATTTTAATCACTCCTGTAAGACCTGGTAAGAGCAGGATAATGCTTAGGACCCAAATGGAAGGGAAACTGCCTTTTTGGTTGTCTCATGGAGCTTCAAATCGGTTTTTGAATACTGATACTTGGCTTCATGATCTCGAGTATCACGCGAGAAGGAACACGAAAGGATTGAGATATGTTGACGCATCTAGTAGTGATTTGAGTCCGGCACTCTTCCGGAAGGTACGTTTTATGAAATATACGAGGTGTTATGATTCTATTTCGTTAGTTGATCTCCTCACGACTTTTGATTCCTTACGCGTCTTCTTAGTGGTGGGCGAAATTTGGCTTCGCTTCCTCTCGGACGTATGGGCCTGCATCAGGCGATGATTTGACTCGTATTTCACGCCGCGAACAAATTGACCCATGGGAAAATCATACAAAGTATTGTCAAAAGTGTCGCACTGCCCTTCGTCGATTCAAGACGGCCCAGGTACGCGCTTACATTTAATTTCATTTTGTGTCACTTTTATTTTAATTTATCTGTCCGCACAGGTTGGAACTGTAATCGGTGCCCTTGCAAGTATTTTATTTCTAAGAAAACGACCAGCAATTTCTTTCACTATGAGCATCTTGAATATTTGGCTAAACATCTTCATTCGAAAAATTTGTACCTTCATCGAAGGAAACCCTTACTCTAGTGAAATCGGAGACAGGAGCGTATCAGCTGCCAAAGATTAGAAGTAATTACCAACTGGATTTTTGTTTTATAATGTTTAAAATGTGTCATGAAAAAAATGCCTGCTGCGAAGTGTAGATAAACTAGAGATTGACCCTAAAACATAAATAATAATAAAGGAAATTTTTTGATATTATAAGTAATGTGGAGAAATCAACTTCAGAGTATCTCAAGTTCACATAGATGGCATCTCATATCACCAAAGCCAAATTCATTTGCCGAACAGATCCAGCTCTACCGCTCTACCATCGACAAAACAGCCACAACACGGAGGGTAACTTGTAAAGAGAAATTTTGAAGATTAGCGTAAGACGTGACCCCTGCACTGGATACGCAAAACAAGTTGAATAGTACCCTTGTTGATTCGGAGAAACTTCAACGATGGACAAATCCCCACAACATTGTGACAAAATAGGTGGACTACCTGAAAAAATTGTATACAAGGTTCTAAGTTGATCTACCGTCTAGACCACAAACCAAAATAATTTGACACCGGAAAGATGCAAATATGCCAAAAACATACTCTCGGTGGGGATCGAACCCACGACCTTGGGTTTATTAGACCCACGCTCTAACCAGCTGAGCTACGAAAGCTGCATATCTATTGGAGTCACTAGCAATATATACAATAACTAGTATTTTGGTAATGCGTTGACAAAAGCAGTAGCCGCACATCAGACGAACAAACACTGATTTTCCATCTACATCTTAAATCCAACAAAATTTGATTGTAATGTAATAAAATATCAGACCACCATCATGAAACATCACGCATTAAAAGAAAGTTAACTACTTATTGTGAGGATTCTGCGCCACCTGCCATTTCAACGTCACTCTCTGCAGCAACTTCATCAACAATTTTCTGAACTTCATCCTTTACAAGAATCTTGTGCAAAAATTCTCCGTTAGCATCTCGCGTCATTGTGAATAACTCCATCTTCTCTGCACTAGTGGAAGCAGTAGCGCCATCCATTGTTTTATTAAGTACTTTCACCGCCAATTTCAGTGCAGTAACCATATCCGGCATAGTTCCGTCACCATCAGGATCATAATCATTTTTCAATAAACTCTTTCCAGACGAATTATTTGCTCCAATGACAGTCGCTTTCCATCCACTGTAATTTCCACTCGGATCCGACTGATACAGCTGATACCCGTGTTCATCATCATACCCAGCAAACAAAAATGCCACACCAAACGGCCGTAAACCACCATATTGAGTATAGGACTGTTTGTGATTGCATACATACTCTACTAACTGTTCCATTGGAATAGATTCTCCATATTGGAACTGATAACGGCCACTTCGAAGTCTGGCCTGATCAATTAAAATATTAGCATCGGCTGTCAATCCGGCAACACAGCAGGTGGCATGGTTCGCTAACTTGTAAGTCTTTTCGGAAGTCTGCAGCAAAAATTACCAAAAAAAAACATTGAGTAAAACTTGAACTACTGCATACCAATACAACAAGCGCCCTTCCAAAGAGTTCTATTCACAATTAGTTACCTTAGTTGGAGCCAATAGGCCACTGGTTACGCGGCGTTCGCTCGCCAACACTATACCGTCCTTGGAAAGTATTCCCACGCACGTTCCAGCATTGTTAATCGCCTCTATGGCATATTCTACTTGATGCAGACGTCCTTCTGGTGAGAATGTGGTGGTGGATGAATCGTATCGACGTGCCATGATGGATTATTATCTCTTTGTCAAAGGAAAAAGGTGTACTATTTGATGCACGACGATATTTTGGACTGCCTTGGGATGGGAGATGTCGAAAGAGTTTTGATACTATTTTCGTATACATGCGTTAGTTTTGTTGAGTCCCGCTCCCCGAGGCCTCAGGCGACAGGCGACAACAGCCTTAGGATTTACTTCGAGACTGAAGGTTTACATTTACCGGTACACAGGTACATGCCTGTCTGGTGCTATCTATCGATCTGTGATAGCAAAACACAAGCACAAGCAATGGTGTAATATATTATGTATATACACCTAACTGACTTTTCATCTCTTTGCATACATTCTTATTCACATTGAAATCACTGATCATTATATACACGAATTAGTAACTCAAAGAAAAATGTTTCGTGTAATGGCAACGAATGGTTTGCGCAGGTTCATGAGCAGCGGTGGCAGTGGCAGTTTGACGCCAGCGAATAAAATCCAAGCAGCTCGAATGGCCCAGCGAGGGAATGTTACGAAGGAGCAAAGAGCGGCGTTACGTGCGGCCAGAAAGGAAAAGGCTCAGGCTTTCCGTAAAGATCAAGAGGGTTCATCGGCAGCGGAGGGGTCGGGAGGGTTTGGAGGGAAACAAAAGATGACGCCAATTAGTGGATCCAATGCAAAATTGCTTTGGTATGCTGGTGCAGGAATTCCTACCTTGTTGATTGCGTGGGGAGTTTGGGATAATGAAAGTCCTCCGGCGAAATTGGCGTACATGCTTGGACTGAAGAAGTTTCAAGATACATTTTATGTACCACCAACCAACAAACTTTTGCCAAATTGGGAGGATATGCCTTATGTTCCTCATGATTTAAAAATCCCGACGGTAAGAGCTCAAACCAAGATTGATCTCACAATGAACTTGTCCATGAAGTATTCACAATTTTTATTCTACAGCTCGTTTTGGATTTGGAAGGCACTTTAATTAATTCATCTTGGGATCGTAAGCACGGTTGGAGGCATGCGAAGAGACCTGGACTAGATAAATTTCTTCTCCAGCTAGCCAACTACTATGAGATTGTTCTGTTTACAACCAGCATGAAAGGAATAGCTGAACAAGTGGTTCATTCAATGGACACGCAACATGTAATCTTGCACAGACTTTACAGGGAGGTAAGTTTAATTTATTTTTGATTTGTCATTTCCCTCCCACACTTATCGATCGTATCTCAGCATACGTTGTACAAAGACGGAAAACATATAAAAGATCTGAAAAGTTTAAATAGAAATATGAGTCGAGTTCTTGCTATTGACGATGATAAAAATGTTTATGAGGGTGCAGATCTCGATAATGTTATTCTCATCAAACCATATGAAGATCCTAATGATCGAGATGATAGAACCCTTGAACGGTTGTTACCAATACTTATTGAAATTGCGAGGGATCAATATGATGTTCCTAGTACACTTCGTCAATTTAAAGGAATGGAAGCCGATGAGATTGTTGACAAGTACAATAAAAGGATACAAGCAATAAAGGACAGTCGCATTGGAACCAACAGAAGGGGGATCAGCTCGTTTGCAGTGTCGAGGAGTAAGTTGCCTGAACCGGAAATGACACCAAACCCCGATGCACTTGATAATATGGGGAAGGGCTTGACGGCAAAAGACATTGTAGGGGCAGCCCCATCAACAGCAGTTAGCGAAGAAGGTGCCATTGGGTGGTACAAAAGGCGCATGATCGAGAAGAGTGAACAACAACAACGAAAGGTTGAAAAATGGCAGCAGCACATGCAGGCTAAGAAAGAAAAGTAGAGGTAAACATTAATATACAGATTATACCCAAACATGTTTATTCGGAACGACAGAATACTCTCGTTTTTCGTTCCCAAATGGATATTACAAAGTCAGATTATATTTCGGGAGGAAAACCACTTTTTCTAAATTGTCTACTGCCGAGAATATAGTTGCATCTCCCGATTTTTTTTTTGATTCAACATATCGTAGTTGACGATGTATAAAGGAACACTATTTCTTCGTGATAATATATCCATGGGCTTGTTACTTGTCTCGTCTACGACTTCTTTCGTAGACTTTAATTACCTGCTTATCATTCTCGTTAAGAATTCCATCGGCAGTTGTCAAATATCTTCTTACCGAAAACGAAAGAAATGGAGATCTGGACGAAAATGCATTGGTTGTTCCGAGCGTATGACGTATGATGCATAATCGCCTGTTGAAAAATTGCATCTCCTCCTATCGGTATACCGGTACTGGTTCTTATTTACAAATGTGTTACGGGTAGTTAACATCTACTCTTGTGTACCAGAAGACTCCATAGTTAAAACTCATCCTCTTCCGCCTCGTTTTCGTCTTTTTCATCAGTCACACTGTCAAGCGGAAGCGGAAGAGGTGACAAGAAACAAGAAAGAGTTAAAGTTATATTCTAACGGCTTATTTAGCTAATCTATACAAAATCATTCTAAATTTTGGTGGTGCTATCTAGCTTGCTATCTGCTATCTGTGGTTTGTGGTGCTTGGATTCCACAAAATACACAAAAGTAGATCTAGTACGGAAGCGCCGAAAGTAAACAGGTCGTTAAAATGTAGTCACTTTTTTCAACTCTGTGTACGTTGTTTGTCAATCATTGGATCATCCGCCATTCATCATCAACCTGTCTAGTCATACTTACTATCCATCTGACAGCAACTATATTGTTTACATTCTTTCTTCGTCAGTTAATCTATTGTTGTGAAGTAAAGTAATATGTCGCCTGCTTACTTTCAAAGATCTCTGTTGTTGGTATCGAGACTTCGAAATGGAAGTGGCAACTCGCGGATAATACAAAGAACCGTTTCTTCGAAAAAGGAGCCGATCATAAAGAATCCTATTTCACAGACAGTCACATTTGCAGTTGCTGGAGTTGTTGGTTTTGGAATGACATATTTTTTGAAAGGTGCTCTTTATGACGAAGATGATGACAATGGGGTTATCAAACCTGGGACTGGGCCTGTCGAACCGTGCGCAAAAATCACGCAAAAGGTTTATTTTGATATCGAGGTGAACAATCATGATGTTGGAAGAATAGTTATGGGTTTATATGGTGATGTCGTCCCAAAGACAGTGAACAATTTTGTAGCTTTATGCGAAGGTAAAACAAGTGTTTCTCGTTACAATCGGATGATTCAGCTATCTTACAAGGATAGCACTTTTCATAGGTGAGTGACTTGCGTTCGCGTTTTGCTTCGTTTTTGTTACTAATATTAATGAGACGAAATGCAATAGAATAATTCCTTCGTTCATGATTCAAGGTGGCGACTTCACAAACCATGACGGCACAGGTGGGCTATCCATTTATGGTGCACGATTTGATGACGAAAATTTTGAGTTGAAACATACCGGCCCTGGTGTTCTTTCAATGGCCAACGCTGGTAGAAACACCAATGGCTCTCAGTTTTTTATATGTACAGCTAAGACTAAATGGCTTGATGGTCGGCATACAGTTTTTGGTATAGTAGTTGAAGGTTGGGACACTGTAAAGAAAATTGAAAATTTAGGAACGCCATCAGGGCAAACGAAGCATCGTATTGTAATTAAGGATTGTGGCGTTTTGCCTATGGAAGAGTAAAGTAACGTAAATTGAAAAACCAACCATATCTGAAATCCTATATTGTCTTAGCACTGTATATTTTTATTCTTTTCCATCTCACAATTTCTCCAAGCCTTTCCTTTTGCCTTGTCTTTTCATTCGTTGAAGCCTACCACTACCATGCTACCAGAAAATGTTTCATGAAGTACCACTAATGAGAAACCGTAGGAGAATAGGAACAGAAAACGGTTGAACGTAGGTACGATGCAGTGAAGGGAAAGAAACTAGCGTCACGCTAGGGTTCATTCTTCTTTCAAAAATGACCTTTCCGAGACGAGATCTCACTAGGACAACCTCTTGACGGAACAATGTTAAAAATATACTTCGAAGTATTTGTTAATACCATCGAATGACTTTTACAGCGGAGGAAGCTTATTCACAATACGGCTTAAACGCCAATCAAACCAGAGATCATATAAGTTTCTTCTTATGATACAAGAATCTCCCCCTTTATTCTTCAAACTAAAATACAAACTTATCAAAGGATAGCGCCCTGTGCGAAACGAAGGCTTATCGAAGTCCTTAACGGTGATAAAATTTTTAAGATTCTAGTTGAGAGCTTCATCCTAAATTCACCGAATGCAAGTGAAGTCGCTTCATGGATTGAAGTGCCATTTTCAAACATGATAACCTCGCCTTATTCAAGTGTGACAATCTGGATGATGTTATAATTTGTATTTTGGGTATGGTGATAGCACCCTGCTTAATCTATTTCTTACATTTACATGTACGTATTTGTCTCCGAACTTTATGAAGCTTTTTCGTTTTTGTCATACGAAAAATCAGTATTCGCGATGACTACCGTACAAGAGAAAAGCCGCTGAACAAGAAAAATAATCCTCTGAGGAGGGCGGTGGAGAAGAACGTTGCAGAAATGTAAGCTCTTTATATAAAGCGATTTCAGAAACTGGATATAATTTTTGAAATAGGTAATATTCGTTTTTAATTCCCTTGTAACTACGGGTCTTACCGAAAGAAAGAATGGAATCGATTCACTTGTGGTTGGTCACTATGAAGAACTGAAAAAAGGAATCAAGCTGTCAATTTATTCCTTATCGATAGTGCAGCAGAATCGCAAGAAGCAGGAAACACGTATTATACAAGCAAAAGCATTTACGTTTTATTCAAGAAGAGATTAAGGGTTGTGTCGGGGGGCTATGATGAATCAGGCCCAATTCATGAAAAATTCGTATTATGAAGCTACTATAAGACGATGTTTGATGTAGATGCAAGCGGTTACAGTTACAAAACTGCCCTTACTGCAACCATATCTCAACATCTTCCATTGCATACAAAAATTTACCAGGATTGCAAATAATCTCTAGATGATGACTTTCGTTGTATTCACGTAATACCATCTATATGATATAATTTTAAATTACAAATTACCAATAATATCTTCTCTCGACACAAAGTAGCTCATGTTTTCATGATTCTCCTCTTAATGTCAAGGATAACTCAATCGAATAATATATCCCAATTATCTTTACTTTGAGAGAAGAGTTAAAACGAAACTTTACATTTATGTGCGCTCCTGCATAACCAGTTATGCTAGATTGAATCAAAGTTGTCATGAAAAAAATCAATAATTCCCTGACGCTTCAATTCTCCCCTAACGCTTCAATTCTTCCCAACGCAGCTGCTAATGACAAACTTTTCTTTCCAAATGTGTTTTTGCAAGAATTTGTAATCGAATATATTCTTGATCCTGAATCGCGACAAGTACAGATGGGCTAAGCATTCTTTCGTCAACGCTCATCCAAGATGCGGTCGATAACAGGTCAGTATCAAATGTCGCTGCCGGTAGTATTCGGCTGCTAAATAGAGAATTGTTATCGATCTGCTGGTCCTGCCCAGACACGTGTCTTAAAACTTGGTCAGTAGCCCTGGCACTTCGCAAATCTGATAATCCAAATTTGTGCGCATCACGGTTGGCAAGTTTCTGGGCTATTCTCAAGTTCCTCTTTGAATCTGAAGCTTGCTGCTTGATGGAGCTCCATATATATTCCTGGTATCTTGCAACTGACGTACAATCTCTGGTATTCATACTTTCATTACTGACATTTTCTTGCATATGCAAAACTTCTGTTGTTGGAGTAGATTCGAACCCAGGAGTAGTCGAAAGTTGTGCGTTCACATTCGATGTAGTTGATCCGTGACTGCCACCACCAACACCGTGACGTTGACGAGTAGCCCGTCTTCTCCTTCTCGACCTTCGTGCCGATCCCGATGTTGACAGTGCAAGACCTTGCTGTGACGATGAGTGCCGTCGATTGTTTTCGCCTCCAAATATATTTTGTTGGTGCTGCTGAACAAAATCAGTATCCTCCAAAGCAGAAGGCGCGTCTTCATAAAAGTTTTCATCGGTAAAGTTATTCCTCATGGAAGAAGACGAATTATTATTTACCACGGAAGAAGCGTTCTCAGCGTTCCAGGGAATGTCGGAGGCGTGTCTAGAACCGGAAATCGGTTGTAGCAAATGTTCCTGAGAACGCATACGTTGTTCGGGAATTGGAACATAATTGTTTTCATCTTCGTCGTCTGTATCATCGTCGCCTGACAATGTAGGGTGAGGAGCCCATGTAAGCATATTATCGTTCTTTGAGGGAGCAAAGGCTGTCTGCCCATTCGTGAAGTGATCACCTTGAGGTGTATTTGTATTCATAGTTGCAGCTGGAGCATTACTATTCTCGACCGCACCACTCCCAAAATTCACACATCGTTCTCCCGCTACAAAGGTCGGTTCATCAATAATCATATCTTCAATCTCCTCGCTGCTGCTCACACGTCGACGTTGTGGATCTTGTTCTCGATGAGTATTTCTTTCTTCCTGGTGATGTGTCGTAGAGTCTGAAATGACAGGTGTCGTCGTCAGAGACGAATCCGCATCTTCGACATCGTCCAAGAAGATGTCGTCCATTGCGGTTCTTTCGTTGAAAATAATGTTATCAGATTGTTACCTTACTCAACTATTCACTAACTGTCCTAAAAATTTATGAACTTTTGGAGGCTTCTCTTGTTTGTACTGTTGTCCCGAAGAATAACCGATTGCTCGTGAGGGATGTGAACGACTGGATAAACATGGGTATCATGCGAGCTTATTAAAAAATATAGGAACAAGAAGTACATTTGGAGAGAGAGAATGTCCATCTTTTTATATATATATTGAAGATACACGAGCCATTAGAATGTCTCGATTCGTCCGATTGTCCATTCCCATTCATTCATGATGACAAAATTATTTTACTCCGTTCGAAACAGAAAACGAACCACGATCTGCTTGAAACTATAAGTGCAGATTTATTGAAGAGAGGGTTCTCTGTGGCACGTACGTTTTTCTGAAAAGAAAAATTTGTATAGAATAAGTCATCGTTAGAATCTTCTTTCTACGAATAGTGTATATGTAATATAGAGAAACTGGAAGTGAAAAGGAGAAAATTGCATTTTCAGGACTCCAACCCCCAAAAAGTTGCATTTTCAGGACTCTGGGAGAGCCTCCATAAGTAGACAATGTCAGCTGCTTAAGTAAACAACATTACTTATAGTAGAACTAATTTAGCCATATTCTCCAGAGAATAACTAATTTAGCCATGTTCTCCAGCGAATCTACATGTAATCCTCTCAGGAACAAACTTTCCCGGTATGAGATACAACGATACAATGTGTATATCCAACTCGATCAAAAGCCAACAGTACTTTGAAGGTTGGAGAAGGTGGCGTTAACGATCGTATTCGTGTCCCGTCAATGGATCAACTCCGAAACCTCCACCCAGGAGAAGAAGGTTAT
>Ga0213867_1001325_pt1 | contig 11044 bp, 11 predicted proteins | sample PICome_12_FD_160120 | JGI IMG/M metagenome (GOLD analysis project Ga0213867, IMG submission 160120) | Coastal seawater microbial communities near Pivers Island, North Carolina, United States - PICO540 | ecosystem: Environmental > Aquatic > Marine > Coastal | place: USA: North Carolina... | reverse complement strand
CTGGGCTCTGGGGATGTCCGCGCGGTACGAATAAAAATGACCCCATCTCCATAATATCACCACACTATCGTGCATATATCCCCTTATCCCGTTCCCCATCACCCATATTCACTGCATGTACTCCCCCTATTCACTGATCCCACCTCTGAACTAATACATTCTCCTAAATCTATCACATCCGTTCCTCTTATACTTACTAGACGTCTAGAGAGACAATCCGGCAATCCCACACAAATTAACCCAACTTGTTCATCGAAGTGAACGTTACTCTACGAGTCTCCATCCGAAACGTTACGAGAAGATCAAATATTATTATGACTAAGTACAGTATCATCGCATTGGCATCGTTCCTCCTTCACATTGCTGCGGGAGACGCCACTAGCGAGATGATCACGTTGGATCTTGGACACGTTCAGCACCTTGCCACGACGGATGAACATAGGAGACACTTATCGCTATTTCAATCGGATGTGAACGGTGCAAGGTCGAGTATGTCCAGGCATGAGTTTGTTCGTCGGTATTTAAATCAGGAGTACGGTGATGATCGTGATGATAGCGATTTTTACGATGAGGCTGAAAAGTATGCTCTGAACAGTAGCAGTAGTCTGCGCAATGGAAGGCGTACAGCTGGGCAAGGAGAGGAAGATACTGTTACTGGAGATGGTACGGTAGAGGTATCACCATTGTGGCAGGGTCTGGGTACTCATTACGGTACGTGTATTCGTTGGATAAGGATACGAGTAAATTTTTATTGGTTTTGCTCGTTATTCATTAACTTTTTTCGTATTTGCAGCGACTGTTTGGGTGGGAACTCCTCCTCAGCGCAAGTCCGTCATTGTTGATACGGGTTCACATTATACAGCTTTTCCATGCGTAGGTAAGGTACTTTACTAGATATATTTGAAAACTACTCGAATGTTCTCAACAAGTTTAATGTAAGGATGTAATAAGTGCGGTGAGGAACATCACACTGACAAATATTTTGACCCAAATTTGAGCAGTACGTTTCACGAAAACAGCTGCAGTAAGAATGAATGCGTGTCGAAAAAATCTCATTGTGGTGCGAACGATCAGTGCACTTTTGGTCAAAGTTATGCTGAGGGAAGTTCGTGGCATGCTTACGAGTCAATAGATAAGTTTGCAGTTGGAGGAAACACTCAAGAAGACGGCAACAACGCTATTCATAGCGCATTTTCTATTGACTTTATGTTTGGTTGCCAAAGCAGCGAGACTGGATTGTTTATTACGCAGCTCGCTGACGGGATCATGGGTATGTCTGCTGATGGCGCTACCTTTCCAAAGAAACTATATGACGCAGGGAAATTAAAGCATAATATGTTTTCTATGTGCTTCCGGAAGCGATTGAGTTCGTCGAAGGAAGGTATTGAAGCAGGATACATAACTTTGGGTGGTAATGACTCACGATTGCATACAAGCCCAATGGTTTATGCAAAAAATTTCAAGCCGAACGGAGGTTGGTACACAATTGAAATTAAGAATATTTTTATTCGTGAAGGTGGCGGCCAGTCTGCAGCAGCAGACCGTCCCGATCAAAAAGTTCACACTTTAAATGAAGACTTTCAATCAAAACACTATGGCAAAGGAGCTATTGTAGATAGTGGTACGACCGATACTTATCTCCATCGAAAACTGAAGAATTCATTTTCAGATGCATGGCACAAAGCCACTGGAAAGACTTACAATAATAATAAGGTGAAGTTGACAGACGAAGAAATAATGAATATGCCTACTATATTGTTTCAGATTCAAGCTGTCGACGAGGACGGGGAAGTTAGTGCTGATGATGTAGGTGTGGTTGGTTCTCTTGACCCGAAAAGTCCAAAAGACATTCTTCTTGCTATGCCAGCTACTCACTACATGGACCTTACTGATGATGGATTTTACGTTCCACGAATATATTTTTCGGAGGGGAATGGTGGAGTTCTTGGGGCCAACGCAATGCGTGGTCATGACATTCATTTTGATTGGGAAAATGGTAGAGTAGGGTTCGCAGAAAGTGATTGCTCTTATGAAAATATGGTGGGCACTGATGATACAAGTGAAGTTGACGAGGAAAGTGTTGACTGTGTTATTGGTGAAGCGGTGATAAGCTCTTCCTGCGAGGATAGTCTAACTGACACAAGTGCGTGCGACGCCTCTGCTGATGCCATCTTGACCGGCCAAGAAGAGCTTACAGTGGAAGTATTGGAAATGGGGAATGAAAATGGCAAGACGTGTGCCGGAGTTTTTTCAGAAGCTTATCACCATGATGTTATCACTCCAGCTACATGCAAAGACGGAATATGTACTCAAACTCAGAAATGTTCAATAAAATGTAAGGATCTACCCAAATTTGGAGGTGATGATGATGGATTTAGTGATGGCGAACTTTGTGGATCAAATCTTTGGGGATTATGCCGATCTTCCTGTACTCAAGTTAAGGTCAAAAGCGAGATTAATTCAGAAGACGGATTGTGTCATGAGATCGACAAGTACGTGCGTGCTTGTCATACAGGGACTTGTTTGGATGAAAATCCTTGCCACGTACCTTTCAAAGTTCATGTGATTCTTGGTATCGATGGAGGTGAAGTATATAAGTGGACAAAAATAACTGAACAGGACTTCGTTGATCGGTTTTCCAATGCTCTGAACAAAAGTAATCATAGTATATTACCTGGTGATATTCATGTTTTGATGACAAGTCGTTGGAGACCATCAGGATCGGAACGGCAAGGATTAAAAATTGTTTCGGAAATAAGTGTTTACGACGGAGAAACAGTTGAGGACGAAGAAAACTGTTCAGCAGCTCGATTGATGAAAGTAAGTCAAATTGCTTCTAAGATCAAGCAAACTCTTCGTGGAAATACCTTTCTTTCTTCTATTTTAGAAGAAATAAATAATGTTCGAGACAACGAAGATTCCCCTTTCATGGATGTGCCTACTGATGGCGGAGTTTCCAAGATATTAGAGAGCTGGACCGTCAGAAACGGAGTTGACTACAATGGTGAAGATAATGTCAATTCGAAAGGACTTTCTACTTCCAGTATCATTCTTGGTGTATCGCTCGTTTTAGTTTCTTCGTTGATCTGCTTCATTTGTGTGAGACGACGAAGAGAGACTGAGAGGAAAGATAGAATTCATACAAGAGCACGCATACTACTCTCAAGTATGAGAAACAAAACGAATAATAGCAGTAAAGGAAAATATAAGAAAGTTAGAGGGAACGAACATGAGGCTATATCTGAGATTGATGTAGCCTTCGATGACGATGATATTGGCGAAGTTGAACTCGCTTGAATTTGACGTACTAGTTCACGTTTATATAAAATTGAAATAAAGTTTTGGCACTTTCCAAGTTATAGCAATAATTTCCAGGGATGGTTTGAACAATTATCTCCATCTACGTATAGTCATATCGTAGGTACCAGTCGACAAAATTACAAACGAGCCATGATTTGACTTTTCTTTAGCTCAAAAATATATTGGAGAAATTGTGCGTTATCTTTACTATTAGACATTTGATAGAAACGCGTCATTAATAATTCATTAAACAAGGCCAGAAAGATGTGGCTTATAAAACAGGATCACCTACACAACCTTGCAAGAGAAAATATTCGGAAAGACGCAAATGATGATGTGGTTGATAAAACAGGAAAACGCAGAATATTCAAATTTCTCCCAAAAATATAGTGCTTAGAGCGTAGTCGTTTGTGCTTCTTTCGGTTTCTCTGTTTCGTCGTCATCATCATCATCAATCGAAAACTCAATCTCTTCAGTCTCGACTTTGTCTTCTTCCTTAGTCGGGGAAGAAGTTTCTTTGATCTCGGCTGCAACGACAGGGGCTGCAACAACGGGTTCCGATGTAGAAGCCTCGGAAATCTTCGTATTAGGATTGTTACCATCTAAGTCCGTATAAACAATTGGAGCACTCGAAGGCGGAATATCCACTGTCACTTCCGGTTCGTCTGTTTTCTTCTTAGAGATAAGCTGCTCAGTCGATGCTCGTACTTTCATTGCCATGGCATTAGATTTCTCCATCGTCGCCTTCCATTTCTTATCTAACTCCATACCCTTAATACTGTTATTCACAGATTGACCGGCCTTTCGAGTAGTCTCAACAGTCGAAGTTTTTGCTGCTTCCCATTTCTGATCTAATTTTTTGTCTTTTACAAATTTGTCCGTTGCACTCTTCGTACTGTTCCATGCTCTACCAAAACCGGCAACGGTTTTACTCCAACCGTCCTGAATCTGCTTCGTTGGAATCACGTTATCGGTTGACTTTTGTGTAGCTGGAGCTGATGATTCACCGGGAGATGATACGTTTGCGGCAGTATCGAATGGTGAAGCCGAAGCATCAGATGATGGGAGGGCGCCGTTGCTCGTCATTGTTCGATGAAAAGAAAGTTATGTTAAGTTGTATCCCGTTTTACCATTTCAGGTCTCTGTGGATTCGTGAAAATCACGTCCATAGGCCACGTGCCTGTTATTGAAGAGTGGATGTATTTAATATTAATACATGTAATATACTGCTACAGTGTACTGCTACTGCTAGCTTGAGAAGAGATACGAATTTTAAACGCACACATTTATGAAAAACGTTAAGTTGAATACCGGCATCTTAATATTGTATATTATGTCGTATTAATACAACATAATAAATATATCTACATATATAAATTGTGTACATGTATACTCGTATACAGCGAATTCTGTTCAATGAATATTACACAGGACACAGGAAATATCGAAACCTCAAATATCCCTAACCGCTTGACGCTTGAGAGCCGCCACATCCACAGCTATTTTCCTTATTTTTTTAGCAGTAAGGTCACTGTCAATGAATCCCCTTTTGGCTACCATGGTATACATTTTCTGTCACTTTTTTAATGCATGGTGTACATTTTCTATCATGAGTTCCGCTGAACACAAACATGAATCTCTCTTGCGGGTGGTGGGGATTCGTTGAAGAGAACAGAGTTCGCGTGAGATGAGAGCATCATTCTGTTGATGTAATGTCTTGATCATTTATCTCTTCAGGATTCCACAGCAGGTCACTTGTCAGATGAACATATACCACACAAGTCCTTAATTTATGTTCCATTGGACGTCGAATTTGAAATGTTTGGACACCCTCTTTAATTGTCAGAGGAATGATGTATCCGCAGCCTTCAATGTAACTACTAATTACGTTCCGATTCGTCAGTGTAGACAATAACACAATCGTCACCACCATCAACAACAACAAGACGTTGATACATGTATCATTTTTGATAATCGAAGTTGGGGGCGCTTAATTTTTTTTATAGCTAAACTTTGAAAGTGAATGATTAGCAGCACCTCTAAAATAAGAAGATTTTGTGCCATTCCCATGTTCGATAGTTGATGAAGATGGTAACGAAATCGCGCTAAAATCAAGACCATTGTCAAATTCGTCTTCATCAGACTCATCAACTACGATTGCATCATGATAAGAGCTTTGTCTCACGTTCTTTTTGGCTTTCTTTTCTATTGATTTCTTCTTAAGTTTCATATATTTTTCCAATTTTTCCATATCGACAAAAGACTTAATGTTCTTCACAAGTCGACTGCCGTATTCCTTTTCTATATTTTCAGCGAGACCTAATTCAGATAACTCCTCAACAGTAGTTGGAACTTTTTTCGCAATGTTTGCCATGATAGTGTGACTCATAATATTCCAATCTTTGAAATAGCAACGATGAGAAAAATATTAATTCATTGGACACACTTCTATTGGAAAATTTGCACTTACAAAAAACTTTATTTCCATTCATTTGCTCTTCCTCGGCCCACATTTTTACAAGCTTCTTAATTCTTTCCACCAACTTTTCTGTTATATGCTTCGGAAGAATGCTAGATTCACTTTCACTACTACTTGATGCATTGCTTATTCTGGGACCAGCTGACATAGGCTCTTCACGGGAAATATCGATTTCCTCAACAGCATGATAACTATCCCCCCTAGCTGGAATTTTGGTAGAACCTCTTTTCTTTGTTACTTTTGTCTTCGTCGACTTGCTTGAAGAAGACGATGACCTACGTGCACCCATAACCTCCATTTCCACGACAAACTTTTGAGTTCCTCGTTCTACTGAGTCAGCTTTTTCACCTCGCTCGACATATTCAGCACTGAAGCCCATGTTGTTCTGTACTTCAACTTCGATCAAAATTTGCTGAAATATCATCGAATGCAAAATACGATCACAATCAAACTTTGAATGATTCTTCCCAGCTCCATGCGTCTTCATCCTCCCAATATTAAATGCGTTTGACAAACTTTTTGCTTTGGAACCTCGATACAATTGGATAAGCTGGGCAAGGGTTACTTGATTACAACGATGGGTCGCTTTAGCTTCATTTAAGAGCGACAAAACTTCCATTGCTGAATGGGTCATGTCTCTTTGCTCAGACACCTTACCCGTCCTGCAATTGTCGCAAGTACCCCCACACTTATTTCTATCAAAATCCTCTCCGAAAAATTCTAGTTGCATAGTCCGACGACATCTGAATTGATTTTCGCAATACTCCAAGCATTGATAAAGCTGCGATAGCTTCTTCTGAATATTAGCGTTATATCGATTCTCATTCGAGCTTAGAATCATTTTCTGAAGAATATTTTTGTCTCTGAAAGTATAAAACAAAATACAGTCTGCCTTTTGTCCATCACGTCCAGCGCGTCCGCTTTCCTGATAATAGTGAGTAATTGATTTCGGTAAACTATGATGGATAACGTAACGAACGTCTGGTTTGTCTATACCCATCCTAAAAGAAACCTTCCTTAGAACATAAATACTATTACATAACATATATATTGTTTACTTACCCAAATGCGATTGTTGCACACAAAACGTTTATCTTTCCGATACTCCAGGAATGGTGCCGACGTTGCCTTTCCTCTTTGTCAAGCTCTGCATGGTAAAATGACACCTTCACATGTCGACATTGATTCTCATTCAAGAATTTCTGAATGTTTTCAGCCAACTTCTCACAATCTTTACGACTCAAACAATAAATAACTCCACTGTCATTACGACGACTAGCAATGTAATTTGCAATCGTTTCAATTGTATTTTTATCCTTTTTCCGAACTTCGTACGAAAGATTAGGTCGGTTGAATGAAGACCGATAAAGAAATGGATTATTTAATTTCAACACCTTCACTGCATCATCAACAACTTTTTGATTAGCAGTTGCAGTAAGAGCCATTATTGGAACTGATGGGTAGTCAGAACGAAGTCTACCAAGGTCAAGGTAATCTGTGCGAAAATCATGCCCCCAATCACTAAAAGCAAAATCAATCGTCTCTATTAAAGCTTTATTCGCAGAGAAAAGAAAGCACGATAATCTCACCTTAAGCAATGTGCTTCATCAACTACAAACCTTGATATCAGTCCACGTGAATTTAATCTTTGTATCATATTTTTTACTTGCCCACTTTTGCTTAGTTTCTCTGGTGTAACGTATAAGAGCTTTATGCCATCATGCGCCGTTGTGTTGTAAAGCCTGTCAAATATATGCCTCACTTCGCTCTCGTAATCTTGTGTTGAACTTAAACATACTGTATCCACTCCAAGTTTATTCATTGACGAAACTTGATCTTGGATGAGCGATAAAAGTGGCGACACTATGATTGCAAGTCCGGGACAGCACCTATTAAGATTAGGAATGTATAATGAAATATTTTAAATCACCATTTTAAAGTTGTTCCATTATCCTTTCAATTTTACGCACCATGCAGGTAACTTCAACAAAAAGAATAGAATAATTGTGAGGCCATATGGAAACGATTTTCACTGAACAAAGTATATGCACTTACCTGGTAGCATAAACTCTTGCCACCGCCAGTTGGTAAAAGGACAAAGCAATCTCTGCCTTCTATGGCTTTTTCGATGACCTCTTTCTGTCCAGGACGGAACGATCGATGGCCAAACTTTCTTCTATTCTCGGTATAAATATCTTTCACTTCATTACTTCTGTATGATAGGGTGGAAACATTGTTTGCGTTTCCATCAACACCGTCTTTCCACTGGAAAAAGTCACATTGTTCTCCTTCTGGTAATGAACACTTGTAGAAGACTCGGCCTTGGTTTAAAGCTGTATTTGCGGTGAGTTCCCGACAAGGCAAGTTATGTCCAGTACATAGTACCTGACCATTAACGTCGTTATAATCAAATCCACCTTCAAATGATTGACACGGCGCATCGTCTTGAAGCACACCATTTGCAGCAAATGTGAAAGAATTGTTTTGTGGGATGCATGAACGACTTCTGAAACTTGTAGTCGACGTATTAGAACAATGAACTGGTGACTGTCCATTGGTAGATGGTGGATTCATCATAATATTCGATTGGCATGAATAAAAACTGGCATTTGAAGTTGAAAAAGAGCGACTTGTACACTCACTACTAACTTTCGAGATGGACTCGTTGTTGATGTTACGACCCATACTGCACCTAGTCTGATTACCTTGACTAGCACGCTGAGCTACAATCTCATCAACATCGATTTCAGCAAATAGATCATCTTCGTCATCTATATGTATAGGTCCTGCAGAAAAAGAATGTCCGGTCCTTTCACAATCATTCTTGTAGTTTTTATCAATAGACATCGACGATTCGTCCATCATCGCAGTGGCGTACATTGTTGTATTTCCAACATATCGACTTTTATCATTATTAACATGAATTACATTTTTCGACAGCGCACTATTTTGAAAAGTTGAGGAATTACCAGAAAAACTAGAATGAATACTGATTGCGGAAACTTCTCGTGATGAATCCATCAAGTCAATGACGTTCATTCCTTCATTATTTGAAGCGGTTGAACACATCTGACCTACTTCAGAGCCTACAACCCGGCTGCGATGATTCCGACTTTCAACATTGTTACCATAACTTTGAATTTCGTTTTTATGACTATTCAAATAATTACTATTTCCATCAACTTTCGCCAACGCCTCACGTCTCAGTGAGGTCTCCTCCTGAACCGCGGCATCCTTTCCAAACACTTTTTTCACGAGTTCAGGAGAATTCAACGCATTCGGCAGATGGTCACCGTAAACTGCATCATGACGTGTCCTCAACCTTTTTCTAGGAGAGACATATCCATCATTACCTATATTATCGTTATTGATACTGACCGTCTGCAATACAGCACGTCCTGCGGCAGCTGATCGAGGCAAAGCACCCGTCAGCCGATCCGCCTGCGCAACGAACGAAATAACGCTACCACGCTGTTCCAATTTACATCGTCGGCTATTATTTTCACTACCTGCATTATTATTCGTAAATGTAAAGCCACATTTGGAATGCACATTCCGTTGGTACAATTCTTCCGCTAAACTTATTCGTTGCGAGGATGTTGATGTCGAACCGTTTAAATTGGAATTATGAGTTTGTATGGAATACTCAAATCCAGCATACCTCCCCGCACGTGGATCGCTTGACTTGAACCAATTAACATGCTGCGCAATATTTGTGTGAACCTGGCGTTGAATGGTATTGTTTTCGTCCATTGTGGTTTGTATTATTAAGTTCTGAGTGATATGTGAAATAAACGTGTTTTTCTTTTTTGCTGCAGAAAGGCTAGTTTTTTAGTGAAATTAGAAATTAGCTTATTTTTGTACACCACTTGAACATGCAAGTAGCGCGCTGTGTGTTTGTCTGTTCGGTAGAAATAAGAAAGTGCTACGAAATGAGATGAGTATGAAGAAATAATGAAGAATAAAAAAGAAAAATAGAGAGACAAAAAAGCCGATGGTAGACCTGCTACTAGTTTCATGAGAATATTGTGTTAAAAAATGACAATGAACTGCGAACTGCGAGAGTCGAGATGAAAATTATTTGACTGGTGACTGCGAAAAAATACAGACAATTATACCAGTACTAATGATTCGAGAAACCAATTGCAAGATCGATGTTGGACTATCATATTAAATACAACGCCTTATTGGCACCGATACAGAGTAATATATTTTGAAAACGATAGGCTTGCGACATCCGGTGAGGGATCTATTTGGAGTCAACGAGAACACGTATCTTAAATAGAATAACACATTATAGTTGTTTTCTCGAGTTAGACTAATTTACAATCACATTATCTATGTTTGCTTTGAAAACTTCACATACATATATTTCCTATATTCTGCGCACCGAACTTTGTAGCATTTCCTATTTAGCGTAAGCATTAGCCCTATGGGCTTGTTTTTAATCTTGGTAGGTATGTTTCAAATCATATCTTACCACCGTCGGCCAAATTTTTGTCGTCATTAATTGTTTGAGCACGCCGACGGTTCCTTTGTAAGATGCCTGGCATCTGCCCCCTCATCATTGTTTCCTTAATTTTGGTTCATCGATCTCCTTTATAAATGCAGAGACTTGGGTATCATCGTCGCAAAAATCACAAAACTCATGTGCTAACCGACCGCAAATGTTGCAACCACCGCCTCCACGCGCGAAAGGATTCGGAATTGCTAACTTGCCTCCGAGGACTAAATCGTCCGTTTTCATACTATTATTGGCTTGCTGGGTAGGATCACCTACAACAACTGCATCATTACGAATAGTATCTTCTTGATAGCTATAGCTAGTGCTCATCATTCGCCGAGCATCAATCATTTCTGTTCCAGCAATTCTCTGAATTCCTTGAGACCGGGTCAAACTAGCCAGCTGATGCCCGACACCACGTCGAATCGACAACGATACACATCCACTCAACATTATTTCTCCGTTTTCAGCTGAGCTTACTCTGAGCTGCGATGATGTTTGAAATGAAATTATCGAAAGAAGGAATACGGATTTCTCTGGAAACTTATTTGTGTAACCTTTTCTGCTCAAAAATGATTTCTTCACACGTGTGCGACTTACTACGTACGACTACGACAGACAGTACAGGGTACAGCCGTACAGCGTACAGCCATTTCACGTTTCATCCTGTGTCGTGTTTCCTTCGTAGGATTACAGTGCATAATGCAAGAGCTCCCACAACCACTCAATTTTGAACGAATTTCGTTCTTGGCGAATTTTTA
>Ga0213867_1001323_pt1 | contig 11049 bp, 10 predicted proteins | sample PICome_12_FD_160120 | JGI IMG/M metagenome (GOLD analysis project Ga0213867, IMG submission 160120) | Coastal seawater microbial communities near Pivers Island, North Carolina, United States - PICO540 | ecosystem: Environmental > Aquatic > Marine > Coastal | place: USA: North Carolina... | reverse complement strand
ACTGATATTCCAGGAATTGCATCAGCTGGACTAAACACACAAAATTTCTTTTCCAAAGCAGTAAATGAAGGTATTGACGCAAATACTGGTCAATACCTAAGTAAAGAAGCAAGAATTGCTGCATTCAAAGCAGGAAAGGTTGATAGGAATACTTCTCAGGGACCATCAATTTCTCCAGATAGCGGTGCTGATATTGTTGCTGCGGTAAACAGAAACACGCAGATGATCGTGTCTCTGGTAGATGCTGTCAAAACTCAGACAAAAAATGACTCTAATTTAGTACAGAAACAGATACAGACACAAGAAACTCTGATGCTTCGTAGTGCTGCGGCACAGAAAGAAGCAGCATTAGAGCAAGGGGGAGATTACTCTGGTTTTATGACACCAGAGAATTTTAAAAAGAGAAAAAAGAACGAAGAGAAAAAAGAAACTGGCAGTAAACTAAAAGAATTTTTTAGAGGTCCAAATGCATTTCAAAATCCAGAAGGTACGTTCATGCCTGGTCCTGGTGGTTCTGTCATGCGTAGAGGTGGTGGTAGAAGAGCAATTACTCGTGCCGCCACAAAGATCGGTGGTAAAGGATTAGGTAAAGCAGTTGGAAAGGGTCTAGCAAAGAAAATCCCTGGTGTGGGAGTTCTTGCTGGTGGTGCTTTTGCTGCAGAAAGAGCGATGAAAGGTGATTGGCTGGGTGCTGGTGGTGAATTACTATCTGGCGTTGCATCCCTCATCCCTGGTTTAGGAACTGCTGTATCTACTGGTATTGATGCTGGACTGGCAGCAAGAGATGCTGGATTAACTCCGTTTGCTAGAGGTGGCATTATCACCCAACCAACTGCTAGTTTGATGGGAGAAGATAATAAAGCAGAGGGTGTTTTCCCATTAGAAGGAACTAGAGGAAAGAAAACTTTCAAAATGTTTGGCGAAGGTATTTTTCAAGCACAAAAAGATAATGATAGCGAGTTTGCCAAACTACAATCAAAAGGTTTGAAGCAATACTATGAAACCGAAGGTGGATTTGAGAAAATGGGAAATATTCTAGGGAATATTTTCAAAGGAATTGGTGGTGTTATAGGAAATATTGCAAATGCTTTATCTGGTGCCGCTAATGCCGCTACTCGTGGTCCTGGTGGTGGTTTAGTTGATCCAACTATTTCTGGCGATGAGGAAGAATACCTCATGCGTCTGATGATTGCTGAGGCAGGCGGAGAAGGTGAAGTTGGAATGGCAGCAGTTGGCAGATCAGTTCTAAACAGAGCAGGTCTAATTCAGAGTGGAGAAGTTCGTCCTGGTATGTTTAATGCCAAGAGCGGTAGCATCATGGATGTTATCAACGCATCTGGACAATATCAACCAGTAAGTCAAGGAAAACTCAAGAGAGATCTTACCCCAGAAGAAAGAGCAAGAGCAAAGAAAGCACTTGAGATGGCAAGAAACCAGGCATCTCTTCGTGGTAATCTAGAAGCACAGGGTATGGCTTCTGGAGACATCAATAAGATCATGGCATCTACTGGATTTAGAACTAAAGATGCTTTTTATGATAAGTCTCAGGAAGTAAATGTTACTACTTTAGGTGCTCATAGATTTAATACTGCTGGTAATGCTAAGATGCTTACTCCAGGTGCTGAAATCAAATCTGGTGCTCAAGCAGGAACTGGAATGGCAACATTTGGTGAGACTGGAAGAGTATTCAATGAGGCAGGTTATGTTCATGGACACTTCCAAACAGATACAGGAACAAAAGCAGATTTGGTAAATGATGTTCTCCCTATGGTCAAAGCATTATTGAGTTCTGGTGTGACAGATGTTTCTATTACAAGTGGAGAAACATTTAGAGCAAACATGTCCGATGCTGAGATGAAAGCATTAATTGAAAAGGGTATTGCCAAGCATACTCATAGTGGAGATGGTCGTTCTGTTGATATTTTTGTTCCAAAGGGAACTCCAGTTCCATTCCCCCTCGCAGACGTAAAGACTGGAACTGGCAACGAAGGTAGAAGTGGCATTCTTCCTGGTTCTGGTAAAACTTGGGTAGGACATTTAACTCCAGACTCAAAATCTGGTGGAAAAGCACATTCTCCACAAGAACCAAATATGGCAGGAACTAACACTCCTGGTCCACAAGCAGCTGCTCCCGCTGGACAATATAATATTCCTGGAGCACCTGAACTATCAAATGTTCTAAATGCTTCTAATCCAAATACAGGAACTTCTATGATGGCAACATCCGCACAAGTTGCTATGGCAGGTGCTGCTCCTTCTGCTGCTGCTCCTACTATCATCAATAATTACTATGGTGGCGGTATGGGTATGCAAGGTGGAGTTAATCCAAATGGAGTTTCTCCTGGTATTGGAATGGATGGAACTGGAACATCCGTATTTCAAGAATTGAAAATTAGAGCGTTAGCATAATGGAAAAGTTTCAAAATTCTACTGATTTTTCACTGAAGAGTGTAAAAATTACTGCCCTTAGTGGTGATAATGGATATGAAATCAAACAAATGATTGGAACTTTTTCATATGTTGAAAGTATAACTAGTCCATTTGTTGCGGCAACTATATCACTCGCTGATAGTGCTGGATTGCTAAATGGTCTTCCAATACAAGGTGGAGAAACAGTTGTTGTAACTGCGCAAACTTCATCGTCAGAACAACCACAAGAATATAAACTGCTTGTCTGGAGAATTGGCAATAGAGTGGTCAAAAACAATGTTCAATCCTATACATTAGGATTGATATCAGAAGAGGCATTGAATAATGAATACTTTAGGTTAATAAAACCACTAAAAGGTAGTGGTGATAAAATAGTTGATGAAATTTTGAAGAATAATTTGAAATCGGAAAAGGAACTATTCTCAGAATCAACTGAATTTGAGATGAAACTTATTCCTGCAAATAGAAGACCATTTGATCTCATTTCCTCCATTGCTGTAAAAAGTGTTCCAAAAGGATCTAAGTCAAGTAATAAGTCAGATGCTAAGAATGAGAAGCAAAAAGTATCTGGTAGTGCTGGATTTTTCTTTTGGGAAACAAAAAGAGGTTATAACTTTTTCTCTGTAGATAAACTACTTTCCGAGGATGAAAATAATAAACCATGGGGTCCATATATTGAAAAACCAGCAAACCAGTCAGATGGAGCAGATGATAGATTTACTGTTTCTCAGGCTCTATTTAAATCTGAAATTGATGTGATGACTTCTCTAAGAAAAGGTAAGTATTCATCACTTATGGTATTTTTCAATCACTCAACTGGTCAATATCATGAGTATCATTATAGTCTTGCAGATGCTTATAAAAGCATGAAGCATCTTGGAGCACAAAACACTCCATCTATTATAGAAACCGCTGATGGCAAATCATTATCAGATTATCCAACAAGAATAATATCTGTTTTACTTGACCATGAAAGTTGGTATAATAAACCAGGAATTGCTTCTTATGAGGAAGAAGATGGTTCAGATAGTCCTAATCAATTTTGCGATTTTCACAAGCATTTTGCAGGACAATCTATCATGAGATATGAGTTACTAAAACAACAACTAGCAACTATAATAATTCCAGGTAATTCTGAAATCTGCGCTGGTGATAAAATCACTATAAAATTAGTAAATAAGTTGCCAACAAGTGAAATATCAAAAGAACCTTATGATCAAGAAAGTAGTGGAACTTATTTAATTGAAGAAGTAACACATACTTACGATAGTACAAAATCAACAAATGGAAGATTTTTGACTACTTTACGTTTGATGAGAGATTCTTACGGTGATGTAGAATCTAATCATGGCACTAAATAATGTATACGGAGGTAACTAAAATGGAAAGTATTGACAAACATATTGAAAAAGATCAAGTAATTCTCAATGATCCAACTGTTTCACCACAGATGCGTCGTCACATTGAGGAAGAATTGAACGAACTAAAAGCATATAAAGCAAACCATCCAAACGAAGATCGTGATCCAACTCCTCTTGAGTTGTATTGCGATTCAAATCCAAATGCTCTTGAGTGTAGAGTATATGATGATTGATTGATATGGATCAGTTAATATCAAGTATTGTACCCACAACTAGAATTGGACAAGATGGATTTTCTTGGTGGGTAGGACAAATTGAAGGAACTGCTAGAGAAGAAGTCAATAACAAAGGCGGTTATCGTTTCAAGGTAAGAATCGTTGGAGATCATCCTGGAGATCCAGAAATTCTGCCTGTAGAGGATTTGCCATGGGCTAATGTAGTGATGCCTGTTACTGTACCATTTATTCCAGGTAATAGTGGAGGAGCACATCCTCAACTAGAGATTGGATGTTGGGTAGTTGGTTTTTATTTGGATAATGAAAAACAAAAACCAATCATAATGGGTTCAATTGGACAAACTCCTGGTGCTACTAAAGTATTTGCCGAGAGAACTCCAGATACAAAACCTTTTGTTACTGCAGTATCAAATGTAAATGTTGCAACTGATGGAAAACCTTTGCAAGATGGAACTGAAAAGAATACTGCAACTGGTGGTCTTTCAGATGGATCAACTGATGGAGATGGAAACCCAAGAGTAAGTGTCCCATCAAGAAAAATTAGAGCTATTAAAGATGAGGAATGGTGCCAATCTGTTGCAGAAAAATGTGATGAACCAGATATCAAATCTCAACTAACTTTTATTATTGGACAATTCTTAAGTGAAGTTCAGAATAATGGTGGTAACATCGGTACATTTCTTGTAAATGAAGCTACTGGAAAACTTGATGAAGCAGTAGGTATTGCAAGAAAGTATATAAACAAAGCGCTTTTAGTTGTAAATGAGTTTGTTGCTAGGGTAAAAGGATTTATAATTGAAAAACTCACTGCTGGGGTAAAAGATCTTATAAATGCTTTGTTATATCCTTCAGAAGATGGCAATTCTCTTACACCAGTAACAGAATTTTTCAATAAGCAATTGAAAGATCTTGGTTGCCAAATGGCGGATATTGGAGATCGTCTTGCAGAATGGTTAACAAACGTTTTGATGAGTTATGTTCAGCAGGTATATCGTGCAGTTGCTTGTCAAATTGATTCTCTTGTAAATGCTGTCTTATCAAAGTTAAATTCTTTGATGGAAGAACTTCTAGGTTCAATTTTAGGACCTTTAGAAGCAATTTTAGGAGTTGTTGCTGGTCCACTAAATCTTATTGGCGGAGCAGTAAATTTTATTCTAAAACTTCTAGGAATATCTTGTTCTGGTCCTAATAATGAGTGTTCCAAATATAAGCAAGTCTGTGTTAATGGAGAGGAAAAGAAAAAAGAAAATGATAAAGATTTCCTTGATGGTTTATTAGAAAGTGTAGATAATCTTTTCCCTGCTACTGGAGCTGATTATACACAATACAATTGCTCAGATGCATATAAAGGAAAAAGTCTTTCAATTACTACGGTAGGTTTTACTGGTGGTGTTCCAAAGAACAAAAAAGAAAAGAAAATTATCTACAGTGTTAGTGATATTATAGTAGAAGAAGGAAAAGATGCAGAATTTGTAATTGCACGTTCTGGTTATGTTGAATCATCATCTTCAGTATCATTCTTTACTCTTTCTGGTACTGCAACAGAAAATGTTGATTATTTACCAGATAGAGGAATTCTTGGTTTTGCTCCAGGAGAAACTGAAAAGACTATTGGTATCAAAACTTTCTATTCAGCAGAAGCAGAAGGTAATGAAAATTTCTTCATTGTATTGAAAAAGAATACTCCAGGAAAAGGAAGCAAAGTAAAGTCATTTTTTGAAAATAATACTGCTAGATGTACTATTGTAGAAAGAAATGTTACTGAAAGTGGTAATGCATATCCAATAAAACCAGTAAATCCATTTGATCAAATTAACAATGAGTTTCCATTGGATGAATTTGATATTCCATCAGATCCTCCAGTTGATCCAAATCTGCCAATTGACCCAACAACTGGATTACCAATTGATCCAACAACTGGCGAACCAGTGGGATCAAATATAGAGAAATACTCAGTTACTTCAGATAAATCCTCTGTAACAGAAGGTGAGTTTATTGTATATACAATTACTACTCAAAATGTTGAAAATGGTACGGTTCTTTATTATACACTATCTGGAAATGATATTGAGTCAACTGATATTATTGGTTCTGATTTGACTGGTTCATTTGTTATTACTTCTGATACTGCAAAGGTTACTATAGGTATTGAAGATGATGGAGTTGTAGAGACTCCAGAAGTTTTGAGGTTTACTATAAATGGAACAGGTGCTATTGCTGATGTTGTAATTCTTCCTCAAGAGACTCTTGATCCAGAAGATTATGAAGAAGGAACTGGAGATTCTATAGAAAATATATTTGAAGATTTTGTTCTTCCTACTGTATCTTCTGATGATGTCATTACAGATGAGAATGGTGGCATTATAGAGATTCCAGTTAGTAATACTGGAGATCCATGGTCAGAACCACCATTTGTCTTTATTGGAGGAGAAGGAATTGGAGCAACAGCTACTGCTTTATTAGATGAAGATGGTTTTCTTTCTGAGGTTCGCATAAAGTCAAATGGTTATGGGTATAAAAAGAATCTTGCTGTAGATAAAAATGTTCGTTGTATTATTGATACATTTACAGTTATCAGACCTGGAATAAGTTATTCAGAAGAACCAAGGATTTATGTCAATGGCGAATTAGGTATTGCACAAGCAATAATAAATGATGATGGTTTTGTCATTGGTGCAAGAGTATTAGATAGAGAAAGAACTTTTGAAAGTTTCCCAGAAATTATTGTTGTAGGTGGCGGTGGATTTGGTGCAAAACTATTACCATCTTTAGTATGCCTAGATACCGAAGCACTTGCTGCAGTTGGTTCCACTAAGATTGGAACTGGTCGTTACGTTGATTGTCCATAATGCCACACGAATTTCCCGCTTCATCATATCCAACTGGTGTTTCTAGTCCATCTACACCCAACGAAACACAAGACCTTTCAAAGGGACCAAGATTTCAAACTTGGTACAAAGGATCTCTTACTGGATCTGAGATCTACGAAAGGATACTCCCAGATGGAGAAACTTCTGCTTTAAGAATTGATGGTCCATCTGAAGGAGCATTTGTTCTTGATAGTGTTGGTGCCGTAAAAATAATTACTGGTAAAAAATCTAAACAACTTGGTGCTGGTAGTGGAAAACTTTGTATTCATAGTTGGGGTCAACAACAGTTACATGAAAATAGATCAGATATACAGTATAACGCAGGCGAGAATGAAAAGCAAGCTCTAAATGTAATTGCTTATGGTGATTATGTGGAGCAATCTATCGGTGGTACTAGGTACATAAAAGCACAAAAGATTGTAATTGAAGCTTCAGAAGAATTGTTATTGGTAGGAAAAAACCAAGTAACTATTCAAGCAGGATCTAATGGTGGCGGAAACATTAATATGGTTGCTGGTCAGATCACTAAAGCTGCTAATAACGAGAAAGAAATTATTGCTGGACAAAAGTTAACATTTGGTGTTTCTGAGAGCACAACTGTTCAATTTGATCCTAGATCATCTACCAATACTGTTTCTAGTGGAAATATGAATCATAAGTTCTTGGGAGATGTCAAACAATATATCACTGGTGTTGAGCAACGTATTATTGGTGGTTCCTCTATTTCAGTTCCATTAGTTAAAGCAAGAGATACTTCATACAGTGTAAATACTGTTATTGGTGGAGCATCTATCAAGGCAACAGATACTGTCAATATTTCTTCTGGTGGTGTTATCAATATAATAGGTGTTGGTAATGTCAACATCAAAGGAGCATTAATTTTACTCAACTGATTTGTTGAGATTTCTATAGATATTTTTTGTATCTAAATAAACCTAAAGGCGTGAGAGGTTTTATGTTGTCAACAAACTATCGTCTGCGAATGGAATTTATATGCGAGAGAATTTCAAAGCATGAAGAAGTGAAATTAGAAGACATGATATGGGCGGAGAAGTTGGCAAAGCATAATAGATCTGCTGCAACGATGCTGAGACAAGCCAGAAGGCGCTCCAGCAACCCTGATATGGTTCAGGGTGGTATGGATGACTTCATGAACGCTCTGGACCTTGGAGACCCTGATCCAAGCAACCACAAGACTGGATTTGATGGTCCTGATGATATTGCTGAGTGGTTTGCACAGGACAAACCAGAGGACTGGCGCCAAAGGGATTGACAAGATCCCAGAAACCGAGTAGGATAACTCTGTCCAAGGTTCAGAAGGGTAATGGCTCTATCAAACTCTGTAGAAGAAAGCTTGAAAGAAGCTTCTGCTTCACTACGAAATGCTCTAGCATTTGCTGCTAGACAAGAGCGACCAATTGTATGTACTCAGATTGCTAAAATGATTAGTGAAATTGAGCACATCGGTTCGTTTGACACAATTTTAGATAAATTTGAGGAAATGAAAAATGAAAAAAACATTTGAGCGTATAGATAGTAAGGGTCACAAAGAAATTTGGGAATGGAATGAGACTCCTGAGCTCAAAGCATTCGTCAAGACCCAGACCAATTCAAAAATTATCACACCCCCTGTACGACCTGCATAAAGTGTGCTATAATTACTAGGTACTGAGATAGACCAATGACGACGCCCAACTGGCAACATCACTCAAAGAAAAACCAGAAGCGTCGTCTGAAACCTCAGGCATTGCGTCAAGCAAAAGCAAGACGCCAATCACTAAAGAAAAAGCTTCTGTCGCCTATTGGCTAAGGCCCACTGCTTATAACGGTGTGAACGGGGTTCAATTCCCCGCAGAAGCATCGCTCGTTTAGCCATCTGGTGAAGGCAGCGTTCTCATAAAGCGCCTCAGAAGAGTTCAATTCTCTTAACGAGCACCTATGGAAGTGTGGCAGAGAGGCTTATTGCAGGGGATTGCTAATCCCCCGATACATGCTATAATGTATCCGTTGGTTCAAATCCAACCACTTCCGCCAGGGTCTGTAACTCAACGGTAGAGTAACGGGCTTTTAACCTGGAAGTTGTGGGTTCAAATCCCACCAGACCCACCTTGGGAAATTAGCTTAGGGGTAGAGCATTCGACTGATAATCGAAAGGTCGGTGGTTCAAATCCACCATTTCCCACCTTGCGAGTGTGCTAAAATTAGTATACAGAACGCACTTAATAAGCCCGAGTGACCCAGCGGAATGAGGTTCTCGACTTAAAATCGAGCAGTCGTGGGTTCGAATCCCACCTCGGGTATTGACGGTAGACTACTATAAATAACTATAGTTATTGTCTACTGTTATGTCAAAATCCAGAAACTACACAGATGAAGAGTTTATTAAAGCTGTAAAAGAAAGTGGTAGTTTGCGTCAAGTTCTTTCAAAACTAAATTTGAGAGAAGCTGGAGGAAATTATCAGTGCGCTAAAGATAGAATTAAAAAACTAAATTTAGACACAACACATTTTCATGGTCAAGGTTGGAATAAAGGAAAAAAATTTCTTCCTAAACAACCAATTGAATTTTATCTGGTAGATGAGAAACTTGTTCAATCAAATAATTTGAAAAAGCGTCTCATAAATGAAGGATTAAAAGAGCATAAGTGCGAAGAATGTGGTATTACTCATTGGAATGGTAAAATCGCTCCAATAGAATTAGACCACATTAATGGTAATCGTTATGATAATCGTTTAGAAAATCTTCGTTTGTTATGCCCGAATTGCCACGCTCAAACAGATACTTATCGTGGTAAAAATAAAGGATTGTAGTCCTTTCAACATTCCTGTGTAAATAGTAACAGGAAATCAAAACAATCAAATGTAATGACTAAGTTCAAGTACACCATCACAAGAAAACATGTCTTCGTTGACAATGAACCTGTGTTGATGTATTATATTGAGAACATACCATTTGCGTTTGATATTCTGGAAGACCACGAAAAACAAGATAAGTGGATCCTTTCAGAAGCAGCAATCAATCCAGAGTATACTATGGAGGATATCTTTAGGTTCTCTGATTATTTGATTGCTGAAGAATGCCACCCTGTATTGTTTGAATTAGATCTCGTCAATCCTGAGGTTTTACCTGATGAACCAGTTTCTTGATTATTTGATTGGAGAGTTCAACAATAGAAGGCAAGCATTTTCACATCCAACTCGTTATGCTTATATTAGGGTATTACATAGGAAAATTTCCGATCATCTTATCTATGGTGAACAGGCATATGCCTTCAAAAATGTAAGACCATACCGACAATTTGTTCTCAGACCTGTGCAAGAGGATAACACTATCAGAGTGATTAATTATGACATCAATGATCCTCTTCGCTTTGTAAAGGGAACTAATTTAGAAGCACTAACAGAAGATGATTTGATTCTCAGAGAAGGATGTGATACCATCTTTACATATAAAGATGATGTATTTCATGGTAGTTTAGATGGGTGTGAGTGTTTTGTTGATTGGCAAGGTACTAAAACTTATCTACAAAATAAAGTAGAATTAGGTTTGAATTATTACAATGTCTTTGATAAAGGAATGTGTGCGCAAACAAACACTCAATTGTGGGGATCCAAGCATGGATTTTTTAAATTTGACAAACAACCAAATGTTTTGGGGTGATTATCAAAGAGTATTGTTTGAGCACCTAAACCTCAACGAAACATTTTACAAATACCATAAAGAAAACGATACCAGTATACATTCAAAACTTTATAGTACTGATACAATCCTAAAATCTAGAGAGACTTATATTGATAATGGCAAGTCTTTCATATATAATAACATCATCTATCCAAGAACAGGATCTAATCTTCCTTGTCTTGGTATAGATCTGATGGCATTCATGGAAAAGAAAGTTATTATTGTTTTTGACTTTCAGCATCCAAAAGATCATTATGAGTATCATCATCCAATTGTTGATGATAACATGAGTGAATACTTAGACATTACAAAGGACATTCGTTTCTTTGAGGCAGGGAATCATTTCTCTCGTTATGTCTATGTAAAAAAATGCACCATGAGTGAAGTCAATAACTACTTGACAGACTTCTCCAAGTATGTTAAAGTGTTCGCTGATCTCCTTGATCATTCCAAACCAACTGGATCCGATGA
>Ga0213867_1001321_pt1 | contig 11056 bp, 10 predicted proteins | sample PICome_12_FD_160120 | JGI IMG/M metagenome (GOLD analysis project Ga0213867, IMG submission 160120) | Coastal seawater microbial communities near Pivers Island, North Carolina, United States - PICO540 | ecosystem: Environmental > Aquatic > Marine > Coastal | place: USA: North Carolina... | reverse complement strand
GTTCGATGGACTTTAGCTGAGCTAAACTAGTTTGCGAATGCTAAACTAACACTAGGAGCCTCGCAAATTCACAAATTATCATAAACCAAAATCGCATTTCATAAGGGAATCATGTATATGGGACTGACTTACGATGAGAAAGCGTCACTTTTCGTTTCTACAAACGAAGATCTGTTTCAAGAAGAAGTATTACTAGCGAAGGTACTTGATGATTGCGGATTATCTCATGAGGAGTTTTATGACGAGGGTAACGTTACGATATATAATCGGAATATGAAGAAAGTTTATGCGAGTTACAAACACGTACTTGGTACGAGATTCAGTTTCTTAAATTCAATAGGGAAATTGGACCACGACTACAGTTACTACGATTGTACTCTCTCTTTACACATTGCGGCCATTGAGGCAAACCGTAAGTTGCGCAGGTGGTCTGATGTCAACCTATTATTAAGTAAAATGCCTCCTTCCGTTGCAGCCTTTGCCCTACACTTACAAGATGGATTTTACGATGCGACTTCACTTCATATTGCGGCATTAAATGCTCCATCTACAACGATTGAATTAATGATAAAGTTGTCCCCTCTATCTGTTAGAAACTGTGACGGTAATGGTTGCACCCCTCTTCATCGTGCTGCATCTAATAAAAATATTGACGCGTGTGAGCTTCTGGCTGCCGCTTTTCCTGAAGCATTACATATGAAAAATAATCTTGCCTTTCCTATCACTCCTCTCGACTATGCACAAGGATCTTTTTCGGGCGTTGAGGCGAAAAAGTTACAAAGAGCGATGTTCAAAGGTCCCATAACTCGTTTATGCAGTCCACAGTTTCATAATATTGGAGATATGGCTATTGTCGATGCTGAATACAAAACATTGGCGAATCCATTGTCATTGATTTTTATAGAGGCAAAATACAACTGTAGAATTTGGCTCAATGTGGAAAAGTTTGTGACTGAGCTTACTTCATATGAAAACCTTTGTCGAGCAATATTCTCTCATTTTGCAGCTGAGAACGGTGATATCAGTGACAGTAACTTGCAGATAATCTCTGCTGCACCTGCTATACTTAAAATTTGTATGAAATATTTATGCGATGGGGACATGAGAGGTTATCAAAACTTTGTTCAAATTCAGAAGCAGATCAAAAATATTTTTGGTCACCTTGAATCGAAAAATATTTTCAAACACCTCGAAAGCGTTGTACAAATCTAAAGTTCGATTTTCCTAAACTTTTCTTTTGTTAGCGTTATTCCGACTTAACGTTCATATAATCTCGGACTGTGACAAAAAAAGGTTAGCAAAGGTGTAATAGGTTGGCAAACGAGAAAATGATTGCACTCTTTGCAACCGTCAATTTGTAAGTTACGATTAAAGTGTTGTGTGCTTATGCTCTCTTCATAACATGAAATTGCGCACGTAAACTTTCCCAAACCTTGCCTGCACTCCAACTAAACTTTTGGTAATAACAGGAATCACTAGATGCTACTGGTAAAATTAATTTTCCTCTTTTTACGACGCGGGCAGGTCAGGACGGAGAAATATAATTCAAAGTTACGTTTAATCGTAAAATTCAAGGTCCCGTTAAATTGACCTTCCGTAGAATATGTAAGCTTTTTAAACCAACGCATGTATTTTGAAAGAATCCTATCAGAAGCTAAAGCTTAACTGCAGGTCGGGAAGTAAAATACAATGATATATGGGAGAATAAATATTATCTTGAACATAACAGTAGTGGGACTTATGTGCATTTCTGAAGATGACAACTTTCACTTATACTTGCAGTAGGATTTTTGCGCATTTGTATTCGTATTTTAAACTTATTCACCATGTTTCTGATGACAAAAAACAGATTGATTCTACTGAGATAGTCTCCGTTCATCGACGAAACGATATTGCTACAAACAATGAAAGCTTAGATCCCTCTCAAAAGAAATCATCCTCGAACTGCTCGCCAAATGCATCATAATCATCATAATTTTCACTTTCGCCGTAAAGCTCATTTTGAATTTTTTTCGCCTTTGCCTCCGCAGCTTTATCTTTTTTCTTCTTTTGCGCTTGCCCCTTCTGTTTTTTCTTCGCCGCCAAGAGCTTGTCGTTTTTGATCACATTGCAAGTTTTAATGATATCTGTTATATCTTCATCTCCAAGAACATCCTTACATTGCTGCAGTGCTTCTTTCAAAAAAGTTGCCGCCAGGTGAGCCTTCCCGTGCCCCTTTACGCATGCACCGACCTTTCGAGCATGTTTCAAATGATCTGTCAGGTCCTTCATCACCAACTTGTCTCCTGCATAAGCTACTTTACCAGCAGGACCTGAACCAACAGCATCAACACCGCCGAATAAGTCGTTTGTAATATCGTTATCTGCTTTTTCAATCCTTTCTCGTTCCAACTTCCTACGTTCATCGGGGGTCAAATTCGCCTCCAACTCTGTCTCAATCTTAAGAGCCTGACGAGCAATCTCTTCTTCTTCCTTTCTCGCCTCAGCCTCAGCCTTCTTTTTAGCCAATGCACTGCCCTTACTCTTAAGAATAGCTTTTTCTCTTGCATCCGCCTCTGCCTTTTCCTTAACTGCTAAATCCTCCTCTTCGAAAACTGGGACTTCGACCTCATCTTTCTTGTTCACGTCGAGGTTGTTCAGGCGAGCATCAAGTTCGTCGTCCGAAACGTCCCAATCATCTCCATCGCTATCGTCCCAAGTGTCTGCCATGGTTGAATTTTAAATGTGTAGGTTCGTTAGATAGTAACAAAGCAAACCAGTAGCGTTCCGGGGTGTTCTTGAGTTTAGTGTGTGGCTGGAAAATAAACATCGAAGAGAGAAAATTCTCGATGTAGCGTGCGTGGGCTTTCGCCGCTTTCGCGGATGTCGTACATTCGCACCTTTGAGAAGCTAATTTAAGAATTACAAGGTTGTGGAAGGAAGAGAGAGAGAGCAACAAGAGAGAAGATAGAGAGGTCTACTAGATACCGGTAGTTGAAAAAAGTTTGAAGGAGAGAACTCGTTTATTTCAAGTTCACAAACAAAAGAGTAATAAGTGCAGAATTGGAAAAAACGAGATCATATTTTAAGAAAAGAAGTACAGTACATGTATTTTAAAAAAGAAAACAAATGATGATGAAGAGAATTTACGGAATAATTAAATATCATAGAGCCTCCACGGTATTTGGGATATATAACAAGCGAGCATATTTCAGAAAACGATGTAGACATGTAGTATTACGTTGTCTTCACTAATACAGAACATCCACAGAAACATAAAGTGGAAACGTGTAGTAAATGATTAGATTCATGCTCCTATCAAACGCCTGAAAAAGTGTAATATTTTATTGTGCGTCATCACGCAACACAATTTGTGATCCCATTTTCAATAGAAAACTTATCTACATCTCAAAATAGATCACAAATTTCACAGAAGTCCGATATGATTTCGAAATCGATTACACCCCAATTCTCACATGTCATCACTTGAGTGGTTACATAGTTAAACATTAATAAGATTTCGTATTTGTTGATGAAGAAGATACGACTACATGATATAAACAATGAAATTATAATTTGATGTTTAAGGCATAGGAGACATCCCTTACGGCGTTTGATCATATTATGATTTCCTCAAAAATGTATTATGACGACACAACAGCCATCTTACTGTACATGCACAAATACATGCAGACATGCACCGTGCTATCTTAGTTCGCTGAAAGCTATATTCTAAATCTTTACTCAGTCAAAATTACGTTCAGCGGACCTGTCATATAATTTAGATCACACTCAGTCATTACTCCGAATCGTAGCCCCAATCACATCTCTACTGCCATTGTTGTAAGACCTGTTGGTAGACATCTCTTGACGTATGACCATATCCCTCCACTCATTTCGAAAATAAGTGTTGCCAATGCCGCCTATGCCATATGCAGGTGCAATTCGAGAAACTCGCGCACCTAAGATACTGAAAAAATTCTTTCCTAATAAACTGATTCTTTCCATTGTTGCGCTCGCATAAGAGAGATTTTTCATAGGCCGGTTGTAAAAGTCCAATCCTAAAAGCTGAACCGGGCCTGCAATAACCTGTGTTGCTACAGGGCAGAAGAACTGAGAAATTTTCGCAGCTTGCGCTCTATCCTTGGCATAGGGAGTGAACGAATCTGCCACAAGGTCTGGTAACACGAAAGAAGAGCCAACAACCATACAGTCTCTCAATCCCCAAAGACCATACGTTATTAAAGGGACTCGTGTTGCTGATCCGCTCGTCCCAAACATGGTTGCATAGGCGCGATCTTTAAGCATAGTTGAACCAGAATTCACCGCAGTGGTAGCAACAAACAACCCAGCCTTCGCTTCGTCAGGGCTTACTTCATCCATGTGCTCAGTCGTGATGGTCCTAACGACGTTGGCAGCAGTGTAGGTAGCAGCATATACGCCCCACATCATTAAAAACATTGGACTACGGACGTAAGATACAGGATTGCGTGCCATGCTGGTAACGCTCTCAACGGCAGACATAAGTACACCATGCGTACCAGCTGCACGTTGCACAATGGCCTTATCCACAACCGTCATAAATGGAGCAACCATAAATGTCACTCCACAAGCGACAACTACGTCGCCAAGCAGTTTTTTGCGAAGCAAATCTCGGTCTCCTGTTATTGAGAATTTGGATCCAGACGATGACTCTTCATAGACTTTGGCTGGTGTGGATGTTAACGACGCAGCTGAAGAAGCAAGCAATCTCCCCGTCGTATTGGCAGCACCACCATCATCTGTTGTGTCTCCCTGTTCTTTCATTCTCGAAACAAGAGTATTAATTGTAGGTTTGTAACTGATAATGAGATTCGAGGGTCCGCATCTATGAATTGGTTCGTGTGTAGAAACAAATAGGACTTCGATGTACACATCACAGAATTCCAACAGGCCATTGCCATTTGCTCCTTCACTATAACCACGACCAAACGAGCACTTCAGAACTTTCAGAGGAAAAACATCAGGTGGCAGAATTTCGTGGTTGCTGCGTCATCTCGAGAACTGTGATATGCGAAGTCTTTGCTGCCCAACCTAAGTATCCGGACAGCGGTGCTGCGTGCTGCGAAACCATTGCGTGAGTGACGAACGGATTTCACGGAGATGCATTGGACCCAAGATGTGTCGCACACAAAACGTTGGACCGACTATTCTTTGTCTGGGCTGGGTGTCAAACAAAACAACATTTAACTCTTGCAATTCGCAAATTGCTGATTTTCTAGAATTTCAAAAAGGTAATCATATTCATTGATAGATAAATGCTTATGTTTATTTTTGATGAGACGAAAGGCGCTATCTCTTGGTAGGTTATCCCGAACAATTCATTTATCATGCCCATACATGTTTTGAAAAGAGTTGAAAGAAAAGTTGTGCCATTCCAGTTGTAGTCGTACACAATAGTTACGTAGCTAACTCGCGTAATTATGACCCGGTTAGCTAAACTATCGGTTTGCCGTTATATTATTAGATTCAAAACTATGTCTGTGCCTCAGGCCTCTTCCAAACTCATTCTCAGAGCAGATGAGACGACGACACCAAGTAATCGTAGGGTAGAGGCGGATGAAAAAGACGAAGCAACAGAATCAGCCCTTCCAATGAAAAAGAGACGGGCATCAGGTATCAGCGATGCACCGGATGCCAAACAGATGAAACATGACGATTTGGAGGAGGGGAAGATTCCTGAAGACGAGACAGTTTCGGAATCAGAGGTTGATATTGCTATCCAAGACGAAGAAGAAAAAGATATTGATCACAGTAGTCAAAAGAAGAAGTCACGAAAATCGGGAGGAGTTCTTGAATCTAGGTGGAGAGAAAACTTGAACCTTTTACGGGAGTATCGAAAAGTTCACGGAGATTGTTTGGTACAGAAATCGTCCTACTTTAAGTTGGGTAAATGGGTGGTGAGTAATCGAAGCTTTGTATGATTTCTTGAATTAAAGCAATTTATGATACATATTTGCTCTTGGGATGCGATTATTTTGTCTCAACCTGATTTCATGTTGTTTTGAGATAGGCTCGACAGCGGCAGGAGTATAAACGGTATCAACAAGGTGCCAAGTCATGTATGACAGAAGAACGAATCTCGCTTCTCGAGAATGAAGGTTTTGTATGGGTTGTACGAGAGGTAGGAATAGAATATTCGGATATTAGTGCCTTCTCATCTGCCTCTTGTATTCATCCAGATTTCTTCTTTAGCCATATCAACAGGTGCAATGGGAACAGAGATATGGCGAGTTGAGAATGTTTAAGGAGAAGCATGGAACAACGAGTGTTCCCAAAAACTCTCCCGGTTTATACCAATTAGCCCTTTGGTGTATGAATCAACGCCAAGAATATAGAAAACGTCTCGAAGGAAAGAAGCATAAATTAACTGAAGAAAGAATTACGAAACTAAATTCGATTGGATTCGTTTGGGCCCTTAAAGGTAAATTTGCATCGACTTTTGACGCGAGGCTCGAACAATTGAAGAACTACAAAAATGAATTTGGAAACTGTGATGTTCCTCGCCGCATAAGGAAGTATCCTTCCTTAGGAGAGTGGTAAGGATTGTTTGAAGATTAAATTGATATGTAATTCTTTACTAGAAGATCTTTTTGAAGTTAATACGTTGTTTTTTTTTATCTAGGGTCAGGAAAATGAAAAATTCGTATGCAGGACTGATTGAAGAAAAACTGAGCAAAGAAATGATTGAGCGCTTACAGGAAGTGGGGTTATTGGAAAAGCGTCCGTCATCACCCACATGGTATAGTCGCTTTGATGAATTCGTTCAATACAATATCGACAACGGCGATTGCCTTCTTCCTTTAGATTACCGAGATAATCCGGGTCTTAGAGAATGGGCTAGTGCCCAACGAGAGGAGCAAAAGAAATGGATAGAAGGGGGAAAGACAACTTTGACAGAAGATCAGCTAAATAAGCTTCAAAGTCTGAATTTTGAATTGCCTGCTACTCAAGATGGGGAAACAGACGATTCAAAATTAAGTAACAACTCCGAAAATTGTGAGCGCGTTCTTGATCATCAAAACCGTATAGAGCTCTAGTTTAGTATTCATGTGTAGATTTTTATATTTACTTTCCACGTGAAAAATGCCGTTGAAATTAGAATGCTACTGCTTACATTTCGAGCAAAAACATCCTAAGGAAGTGCTTGATAGAGAATAGCAGTAAAGTTTCCAAAACGAGTAATTTTGATAAGTCCTATGTGAATCTACCAGAGCCATTTTATCTCATTTTGTTTGCCGTCATCATCTGACGAATATATCCTGTCTCGACACAATTCCCAAAAGTTTTCAGGAATCCTTTCAGTTAAGGTCTTCCTTTAAGTTTGTTAAGGAGTAGGTTCGATCACCCCATCCGATATTGTGCTGTTGCGATCGGTTATTTGATGAAATATTTGTTATGCTCATCATCGCAAAAATGGTAGGAGTGAACAATCTTGATCACAAAGCTACGGCGTTCCTAATCTTCAGCACAATTGACATTTAATGTTGCTATTTCTACTTTTTATATTTATAGTTCACCATTTTATTTATCTATCTATCCTGAATGTCTACTGAATGACAATTTCCTTAGTTGATGTCTCTGCTGTACAGCTGATATCAACTGGTGGACGAAGTTCACAGCATGCCTCAACAGCAGCGTGTATCTTGTGGTTCTCGAAATCATTGATAAGATCCATATTAATAGCATTGCCATTATCCACAGCGGTATAAGCCAATTGGTCCAAGATGTAGTCGAATCTGGGAGCCCACTTTCTGGATCCAGTCTTTGCAGTAAAGGAGCAGTTATCAACCATGAAGGCGACTCCTCTGTAGTGCATGTAAGGGCATAGGGAATCAACGGCTTCAATGACACTCTCATTTACAATCTCAGAATAGCAGTGTCCTCCACGAAGAAGGACATCAATCTGGGCCATCATAGTGGCGACATACACACCAGCGGTAAAAGGGTTAAGCGGGATCTTATCGTCATCACGTTCAGCACGAACCTTCTCTCCAACAATCCAAGTTTCTGTTCCGTCAATCTTTCCAACGGGGAACTCATCAACACGATCTCCGTGCATGATAACAGTACGAATCTCGTTTCCACTCTTCACTTCATCGTAAATTTCCTGCAAAATTTCCTTGGCAGGTTTGTAAGATGCAGAATAAGCAGTCTGGAATGTCTTCTTGTCCTCTTCGTTCAGTCCATCATACAAGGCTTTAATACCCTGAGTACTGATGATCTTAGTGATCTTGCCGGTAATACTTTCACTGGACTCAATGAAAGCCTGTTCGGGAGACATTCCCTGACGCTGGTATCGGCGATAAAGTGTTTCAACAATTCCGTGAACAGCTCCCAGCAAAATACCACGTTCACCATAGATATCACTGCGGTACTCATCACGTAAAGTAGTCTCGAACATAAATGGGCTTCCAAGAGCAATACCCCATCCAAGGGCGACTTCAACAGCCTTTCCACTAACGTTCTGATGAACACCGAAAGAAGCGTTAATACCAGCACCGTTGACCTCTTTTCCTTGTTCATAAAGACGACGAACGCTAGGTCCCATACCCTTAGGACAGACGGCAATGACGTCCATGTCCTCAGGGAAGCTCTCTCCGATTGAGTCAAGGTATCCAAGGAGAAATCCATGACTGAGCCCAAGAGTGGCACCAGGCTTCATCGCATCAAAGACCTTCTTATAAAGCTTCGCCTGGGCGGCATCAGAGATAAGCAAAATGACCAAATCACTCTCACCGATAACGCTGAACATCTCACCAAGGGTACCCTCATCCTCAGAGAAACCACATCCCTTGGCCTGTTCCCAACTTCCAGACCCTTCGCGAAGACCGATGCTAACTTTAATATCGGAGTCTACTTCAGCAAGAGAGTCGCGAAGATTCTGGGCCTGGGCAGGGGCCTGAGATCCCCATCCAATAACACCGATTTTCTCAATTCCCTCGAAGGCCTTGGGAAGCATAGGGAAAAGATCACGTCCACCACGAAGAATCGTTTCCTTGGTATCACTCATTTGAACATCCTCAGTCTTGAACACCGACGAGGTGAACCTTTATTTCATCAAAAAGGCATACATAAGCAACACAAAGAATGAATTCTGTGAAAAGTACTATGAACACACTCACCCCATCTGCAAAGAGGCCTTAGGAACCTTGACATTGGTTGAGATTCCCTTGCTTACAAAAGCAGAAGGAGTGAAAGCTGCGGCAGTGGCGAAAACGGTGGAGAGGGCAAGAGTGGTGAACTTCATGATTGTAGTAGAGTGGTTAGCAACAGAAAATGGTCATATATTGGTGGTATGATAATTGCTTCTGTTCGTAGATAGACGAGACCTTCGTTGCATTTGAAGATTTGACGTACTACCCAACTATTTTTTTCGTGTCTTGGAATTGTATGAAATCAACGGTGCAGAGGGTTTCACGTGGCAGTTCGCTGTGCAGTGTAGCATTTACAACGAACTTCACACTTTCTCTTCAGTGACATTGGACCTATCATATTTTGTAAACAGGACCCGTAAAAATGTAAAGCGTAAAAGCGTAAAGCATGTGTTTGAACTTTCAACTAGATCTACAGTCTACAGTCCCAGCTCAAAGCTCACAGCGGACGGAAGGATGCCTTCGAAAGTTCATGCATTTTCAAAATGCCTCGAGAGCTGCCGGTGTTTTTTTAACTCTAGAGCCTATTTTTGTTGTTTTATACTTGACGATAGGACGACCGGTACGTTTAAAGTCTATCTTTAAAATTTAGATACGAGTACTTGCAAGCGTGACGACGAGAAACACAAAAATGAAAAATAGTTTTTTAGAATTTACTTTCCACTCCCCTTTTGCAAATTATTGGCAAGGAAGAGTTTTCCAAAGCTTCCGCTTGAACTCTTTTCCATTTGGTCACAATACTGTCGGATTTGGTGATTGATCAATAAACTTTCCAGCCTTCTAGGTGTCGAGCCAGAATCCTCACCTTCATTCTGCTGTTGTTTCTTCTGCTGACGAACATAGTATTGAAACTTGTACTGTTCATTTGCCAAATCGTCAACCCAGTTACACATAAGCTCCAAATTTTTCTCAATGTAGGAATCCTTATCAAGATTGAATTGTTCAAAGTCGCAATTGAAGTGGTCGACGTTGCTCCTTTGACTGAGCTCATACAGCATTGCAGTGGTTAAACCATTATTTTTCATGTATACTGGTATTTCCTCGAAAAATTTGCTTGGAGACAGAAAAACGTTCTTTTGTTGTGTAGATAGAAGCTCCATGCATTCACGGCTTAACCTGTACGCTCTAAGGACCAAATTTCCCTTGTTTGTTTGCTGCGGGTCATAAAGTAACACAACTGCGTTAGGACTCAAATCAGTCTGATAACCCTGCTGGTTTTCCACTAACGTCGACGTGCTATACGATCCAGTGAGCATACTCTGGTACCAACCAACACAGTTATTATCGACATTCACCTCCCGTAACATTTTCATCATTTCCAGCTGATACTCGTGCCCGTCCATATTTTTGTCACCACCATTGTCCTTCTGTTCGGGGAACGGAAAGGCATGCGTGATCTCGAGTATGCCATCATCATCCAGCATCATACCCAACAAACTTCCCGTCACCATCGAGGGAAGTGAATCCTGGCAGTGCTTCACTATTTTCATCACAGCCTATCCAAGAACAAAGCAGGTATATTCAAAAAATCGGTTAATAAACGGCAGGTCAAAACGAAATTTAATCGTAATCGTTGAACTTACGAGTCCATCAATGTGCACGGCCTTAACCGTGCTTTCAGCGATAGTAGCGGCGGTATCTGTCATGATTCGTATGAGATTTTAGTATTGTTTTTGAGACAGTGTAAAATCCTAGCGCTGAAGGGGATGATGTTTCACCAACCATACAGGAGATGAGATCAATAGAGACTTGGCTTCTTTTTTCTCATTCCTATCATCCGAACAACATTTTCGTGGGGGTTGTTGTGGTATGCGTGATGATCATTTGAGCATCGTTCGGGATTTACCATATGTACGTATAATTTATATGCAAAAGGTACCTCT
>Ga0213867_1001320_pt1 | contig 11058 bp, 8 predicted proteins | sample PICome_12_FD_160120 | JGI IMG/M metagenome (GOLD analysis project Ga0213867, IMG submission 160120) | Coastal seawater microbial communities near Pivers Island, North Carolina, United States - PICO540 | ecosystem: Environmental > Aquatic > Marine > Coastal | place: USA: North Carolina | collected... | reverse complement strand
GCTCGATTTGATGCGCACTGACTTGCGGATCGTAAATGGCTATTTGCGCCTTTTCTTCCAACAAGTCGCGACAAACATAAATGGCTGCAGATTCGCGGGTATCGTTGGTATCTTTCTTAAACGCAAATCCCAGTACGGCAATTTTCTTGTCGGAAACAGTATTGAACAAACTGGCTAAAACTCGGCGCGCAAAGCGTCGCTTCTGGTAATCATTCATTTCAATCACGCCATTCCAGTAAGCAGCGACTTCGGGCAGTCCAAAATGCTCACATAGGTACACCAAATTGAAAATATCCTTTTGAAAACAAGAACCCCCAAAACCAATCGAGGCTTTTAAAAACTTGGGGCCAATACGGCTATCGGTGCCAATCGCATGCGCGACCTCATCGACGTCGGCGCCTGTTTCTTCACACAGTGCAGAGATGGCATTGATCGAAGATATTCGCTGGGCTAAAAATGCATTGGCTGTCAGTTTTGACAATTCAGACGACCACAAGTTGGTGGTGATGATGCGCTCACGTGGCACCCAGTTAGAGTAGACCTCCACCAGTTTTTCGATCGCTGCCTGCCCAGCAGCACTATCATCTCCACCAATTAAGACACGATCCGGCGCCGCTAAATCTTGCATCGCGGTGCCCTCTGCCAAAAATTCTGGATTGGATAGGATCTGAAAATTGCGGCCCTTGGCATTGGCCTCTAAGATCCGCTTGACAGATGCGGCTGTCCGTACCGGTAAGGTTGATTTCTCAACCACAATTTTGTCGGATTGCGCCACCTCTGCGATCTTGCGGGCGCATTTTTCCAGATAGCGTAAATCCGCTGCGCGCCCTGCCCCCAAACCATAGGTTTTAGTGGGCGTATTGACGCTCAAAAAAATCATATCGGCGGCCACGATTGCCGCATCGACATCCGTAGAAAAAAACAAATTCTGACCGCGCTGGGCCTGCACCACGCTGGCTAAACCCGGTTCGAATATGGGCAAATGATCTGAATTCCAAGCAGCAATGCGGTCGGCATTGATATCCACAACCGTCACTTCATGCTGGGGACATTGTTTGGCAATCATGGCCATGGTGGGCCCACCAACATACCCGGCTCCAATACAACAAATATTCATAGCATGCACTGCTGCAGAAATTAGCCACGCTGACAAGAAAGAAGCTTGCGCTGAAATAAAATGGACACCGATTGACCGCTATCCACTTGCCTCTTGGGGGTACAATAGTCCATGCTCCAAGCACAATAACGACTGAGCGAGGACGCGTGCCCCGTTCATCCATCCTGCCACTCACATTTCCAGCGCCATGTCCGATTACCTTAACGTTGAAACCATCAAACAATTTGCGGCCGATAAAGCAGTCCCCTTCCGCGGACTCTTTTTACTGCGCCGAAAAAACGCGCGAACCGCGCGCAATGGACGTCCTTTTTTAGTGATTGAACTAGGCGATAACAGTGGTAGTTTCAGCGCCAACTGCTTTGAAAACAGTGAGATCTATAATGTATGCGAAGCTTTAAATGAGGGAGCGATCTTACGCTTATCCGGGACGACGGATCACTATCAGGGACGCTTCTCACCCAAACTTGTGGCCGCTGAAGTGATTGAGGCCAGTGAAGCAGAGGCAGAAGGGCTGCTCCATCAGTTAGTTGAAGTCCCCCCGGAAAGCGAAGCAGATTTGTGGGCAGATATCGAAGCCGCCATCGCCGCCATACAACACCCTGCATTACGCGCCACCGTACAAAAAGTGATGGATGAATGGGGAAACTCTTTTCGCAGCAGCACTGCGGCTATCAGCATGCACCATGCTTACCGACACGGTCTCTTGGAGCACACTACCCACATGGTGCGGGCTGCCAGAGCCCTGCTACCACTCTACCCAGAAGTGGACCCCGACCTGAGCATTGCGGGCGTGTTGCTGCATGACATCGGCAAGTTAGAAGAATACGAAGGCACCTTAGCTCCGAAGATCAGTCGAATCGGCACCTTACAGGGCCATGTGGTACTCGGCTTTCGTACCGCCCGTAAAGCTGCGCTGCAAGCCAAGCTGAACGCTGACTTAACCGAACGCCTCGAGCACATCATTCTCAGCCATCAAGGCGAAAAAGAATGGGGCGCAGCCGCTATGGCCGCCACCCCAGAAGCCGTTTTTGTCTCGATGATTGATCACCTCGACGCCAAAATGGGCATGGTGCAGCGAGCCCTCCGGACAACACCAGAGAGCGAGGATTTTTCTGATTATCTCCCAGGCCTACAAACGCGCTTACTGGTCACTCCGCCCGATAAGGGGGAATAGCCAATGCCTCAAGTTCGCGCCCGGCGCCATTGGGAAGGACTTTGCTGCTCCATCCGTCTAAAAACGGCAGAAAAACGAGCCACATCTGTAAACCCCGATTTCACGGCAATATCCGCAATTGGCAATTGCGTTTCTAGCAGTCGTTTTTTTGCCCTCTCAATACGCATGCGCGTCAACATATGATGCGGGCTACATTGAAAATACGCTCTGAATTTTCGTTCAACCTGTCGGCGACTGAGCTTTAACTCATCGCAGAGCGCCGTCACGTTTATGGCTTCCTCTAAATGCGCGTCATAAAAGTCCAAACATCGCCGCATCAATGCATCCGAGATGCAGCGATAATGAGAAGAATGTCGACTCACCACAGGCCCTGGCGGAACTAGATAAGGCCTCTGCGGGAGTGGTTTGCCAGAGCTCAATTCTTGCAAGGCGTCTAATACACTGTCTCCTAATTTCTCCCAAGGGATTGTGACACTCGATAACATGGGATGCGATAATGAGCAAACCAGCTCATCATCATTTGCGCCTATGATTGCGACCTGCTCCGGAACCAGCAAATCCAAACTCTGACAACACCCAATCAAAAAGCGTCCCAGTGGATCATGCACCGCAAAAATCCCGACTGGCTTCGGTAATGCGCTGAGCCAGTTGACCAATTCTGGACGCGGATTCAAAAGATATTCACTATAATTTCCGATGGAAACATCGAGCTCCAAATATACAGAAACTGCTGAACTAAATTGACTTTTAAAACCATCAATACGCTGATCCGAATACGGCAACTCATTGCCGATACAGGCAAGGTGCTGATGCCCGAGCTGCTGGAACGATTTCGCGGCAGTCACGCCAACAGCGAAATCATCCACATTGACACTTATTGCAGATTCATACACACGGTCGGTGTCCGCAATCACTGTGGGAATACCCAGTGCCAACAAAGCATCGGTCACCTCTGGTAACCATTCACAAATTAATGCTTTAGGCCGGTACAGCTCTACATAAAACCGCAGTTCAGATATTGGGCGGTCAATATTTAATATACGAAAATCTTGTGAATCTCGCATATGCTTCACAAGAGCCGGCGTAATCCGTCGTATAAACTCTTCAGACATGACAATCACTACCAAATTAGACACAGTGTTATGTTAACACCAACATGACGCAAATCAACAAATATTAGACGCAAATTACTGTATTTAATTTCCACACATTATTATATTATTATCTGTATTGTTTATAATACTCCATGGGCCCTTTGCACGTAACTTAAATTGTATAACACACACATCCTACATTTCATAATGTAGGTATCTAACTGATTAAAAAATACAACAAGTACACTTCGACCCCCATTGATAACTCGCGTCACTTCTCAAACACAACAAACATGAACAAAAATCGCTCCCAAACTAGATTTGTGATTCTCATCACGCTCGTTGCCACAATCGGCGGTTTTTTGTTTGGATTTGATTCTGGCGTTATCAACGGTACTGTCGAAGGTCTACGTGTAGCCTTTAACTCTGATAGCGTCGGAACAGGCTTCAACGTTGCCTCCATGCTGCTGGGCTGTGCTGCTGGCGCTTTTATTAGCGGTCGTCTTGCTGACCGCTTCGGGCGCCGTAGTTTGCTGCTAGTTTCCGCTCTATTCTTTATTATAAGCGCGTGGGGCTCTGGTATTTCTCAGTCATCGACTGAATTCATTATCTATCGCATCTTGGGAGGCATCGCAGTTGGCGCAGCTTCTGTATTAGCGCCAGCCTACATTAGCGAAATTGCACCAGCGAAATATCGCGGCATGCTATCCTCTATCCAACAAGTTGCAATTATTAGTGGCTTGTTTTGTGCCTTTTTAAGTAATTATTGTATCGCGAGTGCCGCCGGCAGTACTCTGGAACCGTTGGCCATGGGTTATGAAGCTTGGCGCTGGATGTTCTGGGTAGAGTTAGCCCCCGCGGCAATCTTCTTTTTTGCCCTTTTCTTCATCCCTGAAAGTCCCCGATATTTAGTCACTACAGGGAGCCAAGCCAAAGCACTCAAGGTTCTGGCTCAACTTATGGGTGAGACCGCACAGGCCAAGTATAAAGAAATCGAAGCCTCATTGTCCAGCGATCATCACCGTCCTCGCTTTAGCGATATACTCGGAAAATTCGCTTTCAGGCCGATTGTATGGGTTGGGATTGCGCTTGCAGCCTTTCAGCAATTTGTCGGTATAAATGTGGTCTTTTATTATGGCTCTGTCTTGTGGCAGTCTGCTGGCTTCAACGAAAGTCACTCTCTATTGATCAACGTCATCAGCGGTGGCGTTAGTATTGGTGCCTGCATTTTAGCATTAATTGCAATTGATCGTATCGGACGGCGACCGATGCTGTTAATCGGTTCTGTGGGCATGTCTATTACTCTCAGCCTATTAGCCTATACCTTTGCACAAGCAGCCGTCGACCCAGCAGGCCAATTAACTTTAACAGGCAGCGCAGGCCCCATCGCCCTTGTTGCAGCTAATTTGTATGTGGTATTTTTCAACTTCTCTTGGGGACCGGTCGTGTGGGTCCTGCTCGGTGAAATGTTTCCTAATCAGTTGCGTGGTTCTGCCCTTGCCGTCAGTGGACTTGCTATGTGGGGGGCGAATTTCTTAGTCACAATGACCTTCCCGATGATGTTAAACAGTGTCGGCTTAGGGGGTTCCTACGCTGTATATGCCACCTGCGCAATCATATCGCTATTTTTGGTTTTAAAATTTGTGCGCGAGACAAAAGGTGTCGAACTAGAGGCAATGGGCGGCTAATAACAATCTGTATAACCGAATATTCACGAAGATTTCAGTTACGGATCTCATATTTTTTCCATTCAAGCTCAAAGCCGACTGAAGATCATTTTAACTTTCTAAATGTGCCCTGCATCACTTCGCTTTCAATCCAAAACAAACCAAGATTAATAGCATTACCTCACGAATATGAATCGACGAAATTTTGTAGCCACTGCAAGTATGAGCGCTTTGGCGCTCAATCCAATAACTCGCGTACTCGCGAACCGCACAAAAACACGCATACCAACATACCGAATTTCTCAACTACAAAAAAATACGGCAATCGCGATGTGGGATTTCAGTTGGATTCTGCGACATCACCCCGGCGGCTCGTTCGAGAACTGGGAGCAGGCGCTTGAAGGGCTTGCCGAGCGCGGCTACGACTCGATCCGAATGGACTGCATGCCACAGTTTGTGGCGGCAGACAGCGACGGACGTCTGCAGGAAGAATTTCGTTCTGTTCGCAAACCCTCGAAGCGGCCAGTCATGTGGGGCAACGATCAGACCATGACTTTTCGCCCGCGCGAAGCGCTGATCGAATTCTTGCCGCTCTGCAAAAAATACAACGTAAAGGTAGGCCTCTCCTCCTGGTTTATGCGGCACGGCGTGGATCGCACCTCTATCTTTGGAGAAAAAGGCGGCTTGCTTCGCGCCTGGAAAGAGACGCTTGCGTTCCTGGAGAAGCACGGGTTGCTTGATGAGAACGTGATGTATGTCGATCTACTGAACGAGTATCCCGACTGGCACGGATACGATTGGCTGAAGCAACAACGTGCCATGCGCTCAGATTTAAAAAAATTCAAGGCCGACAATCCCGATGCCAACATGCCGGATCTCGACGCTTTTCCCAGCGGCCGGAACAATCCGGTCGAGAAGAAGTTCTACAACGATTTTGTCAGCGACCTGGTTCACAATGTGCGTGCGGCGTTCCCGCAATGCGACTATTTCGCCTCCATATCTTCATCCTACGGACATGTCGATATTTCGGAGTTTGCGGCGCTGGATCGCCATATCTGGTTCGAGGATGGAGGTCGTATTCCGGGCACGCGAGAAATGCATCGTGGGCAGATCGATGATGGCACTAAAGAACGGCATATTAAATTGCGCGAGTACTGGGACGCAAACAGGAAGAGCGAGATTGAATGGATGGACAAGAAGATTGCTGCTGTTGCTGATGATGCACGCGAGCACGGAATCGTCTGTGGCAGCACCGAGGGCTGGGGCAATGTCGGTTGGTTCGATCATCCCGATGTGGATTGGCGCTTTATTAGAGAGGCGGCAGAAATCTCCGTCGATCTCTGCCTGAAGCACGACAACTACCGCTTCATCTGCACCTCGAACTTCACCCACCCGCATTTCGGCTACTGGGACGACATCAAGTGGCATAAGAAGATCACCGCAAAAATCAGAAACGCACGCATTTAAGCACAAAAAGGATTAATGATAATGAATAGACTAAAACTAATCACAATACTATTAGCAGGAGTAATTCTAATCCCACTCATTGGTGTAGTCGCCGAACCGCCGGTGTACTGCAACCCCCTTGATTTGGATTATCAGGTACAGAATCCTAATGACAAACGCAATAAAGACATGTGGATACGCGAGGGGGCCGACCCGAGTATTGCACTCTTTAAAGATAAATACTATCTCTTTAGTTCAATGAACGACCGCTATTGGCAGAGCGACAATATGGTCGACTGGAAGACGCTAAAACCTTCATCCGTAAAAACACTGCCGGGGCTGCGCCGGTACGCACCGACAGTGGTCACAATCGGGGATACCCTTTACTTTAAAGATGGAAACGGTGATAACCCGGTTTATTCCACTCAAACTCCCGAGGATCCTGACTCATGGAAGCCGGTTTCAGGTAAAAAATGGAGAAAACCTGATGCACAGTTTTTCCTCAATGACGATGGAAAGCTCTGGATAAACTTCGGATGCTTCAATGACGGCTGGTTATACCTTCAGGAAATGGATATGAAAGATTTTGTCCCCACAGGCAAGCCTCATAAGTTTTTTATGCCGAACATTAAAGAGCGTGGCTGGGAGGGGGTTGGAAAACCCCGCGGCATGGATCACAGCTCCACGTGTTTTGGCTGGGTTGAAGGTGGACAGCTCATTAAACATAATGGCACTTATTATTACATCTACTCGCTTCCAGATCTGGGTAACAAATACGCAAATGGTGTATACACCTCTAAAAATATTCTCGGCCCATATACTTACCAGTCACATAATCCAGTCACCCAGAAAATGACCGGTTTCACACCCGGCTCAGCGCATGGTGAGATTTTTAAGGATCGCTTCGGTAACTGGTGGACATTAGCCCTCTCATCGGTCTGGACCTTTGACCGTTACGAACGCCGCATCAGCCTATTCCCGACTTCAATTGACAAAAAAGGAGTACTGCTCAGTGACACATGGCTCGGGGATTACCCTACACATGTCCCGCAGCATAAGCGTGACAATCCAGGCATGTCACTATGGAACGGAATGAACTTGCTCTCGGTTAATCGTCCGGTGAAAGCGTCGTCCACTGCGACAGATAAACACCCTGCCAAGGATGCCGTTGATGAAGAAATTCAGACATACTGGGCGGCAAAAACCGGAGATTCGGGCGAGTGGTTTGAAGTTGATATGCAAAACACCTGTACGGTAGAAGCCGTGCAGACAAACTTCTGCGAATACGAATATAAAACTGGAAATGAGCCTGATGCAGCGCTTCGCTATCAGGTGCTTGGATCGATAGATGGTAAGAAATGGTTCTCTATTATCGATAAACGTAAAAGTACGGATGATCACCCGCATGACCTTGTAATGATTCCTGAACCGGTTAAAGCCCGATATGTACGCGTTGTTAATGAATACACGCCTTACAAAGGCAAGTTCGCCTTGCGTGGGTTTCGCGTCTTTGGTAAAGGTCACGGAGCACCACCAAAAGCCCCAACATTCAAAGCCGAACGTCAGTCAGATATGCGAAAAATGGAAGTCAGTTGGACTCCAGTTATCGGTGCGGACGGCTATGTCGTGCGGTACGGTCAGGAGAAGGAACGGCTCTACCTCGCCAACCAGTTCTACAATATCGACACTATTATGATAAGCTGTCTCGAGACGAATAAAGACTATTTTGTCACAATCGATGCCTTCAATCAAAATGGATATACCAAGGGGACAACGTCTATCTTCCTCTCTTCTGTGCCGGAAAAGAAAGCTGGACTTTATGAAGCCGAAAATGGGCACTTGGCTGGCGGTGCACAGGCAAGCGGAAAATTTGTTGGTCACATGCACATAATAGGGGCCAGTTGTACACTAACAGTGGATGGGGGTTCTGGAGGTTCTTTTGATATGAACGTCCTCTACGCAACACCTTTAGATAATGCTTTTTTCAAGCTCGTTGTCAATGAACATGCTCAAAATCTTGCCTGTCCGAACACGGGTTCATGGTCATCAAGCAAAAAGGTAAAACAGGTCATACAGCTGCAGCCCGGCCTCAATAAAATCGCCTTTATTGGCCAAGGCTTTGGCATCAATCTAGACTCCATTGAACTCTCAAAACAGGATGAGATTTAGAGTCCTTGCCCGTTTAAAGCATCTTTTAATGAAGATGACAGTAGGCGGCTACGGTATATTGTAAGCTGAGGTATTCAGCTAGCTAAAATGCTGCGATAGAAATGGGGGTAGGCGCCCCTTATCGATTGCGTTTAACCCAAACTATGCAAACGGATTTTTTGAGCATTAGCGTTATGATTGTAAGTTCCATTACACTAGGCACATTTCTAATGCATCGCATTAGAAATGTGCTCACCAATAGGGTGCTCAAAAAGTCCTTAGGTGACCACGGCACATGGCTGCCTATCAGGCCAGCAGTCACGTATGTTTATACGCTCCCTTTGCCTTCAGTTGCCGAGCACCGTGCTCAGCCTATTGCATAATTAGGGGTGAATACTTTCTGATAAGGGACCGTCACCCGCTAAATCAAATGCAGATTCCCAAATACAGCACTCCTGCACGAAGCCGAGCCGCTTTAAATGATTTTTAATCTGGATTCGCTCTGGTGTTAGTCTTGTGTCAATGCGCGAACTTTTCAATTGGGGCCGCAAGGCCCCAATCAAACTGTACAGTGCCCACGCGCGCCAGCGACGCAATTCACCAAAGTGCTCTGGCATACGACTGGCCTGATGGTAAAAACTCAGCAGCGGATTCCCCGGAAAATCAAGTGCTGGATGCTTGATAGCGATCCATGCCACCGCTCGGTACGGCAAGGGCCACATGTCAAAAATAGTGGCATCCTCAAGCTCTTCACTCGCATACAAAGCCCGAACCAATGCTAATAGCGAGCGCCCTGCTCTACCCTTAAGCCACAAAAATTGACCGTAGGCGAGTCCGCTTCGGTAGTAAGTCGTCCAATCACCTAGGAGCCGAGCATGCCTCAGCGTTCTATAAGTCATGGGCTGCCCGACCTCCGGCAGAAAGGGACACGCTTCTAATGACATGTGCCAAAGTATACGCTTTGACATAAGGCTGTAAAGATAGGAATCTCTGCCTTCTAAATCGAGGCTTCACTCACTTAATTAAAAGGCGCTCAACTTGACTGAAAAACTCGCCCACCTGAATGAGAAATTTGATTGCAATCACAGTCAACGCGCCCATGTATATGTCAATCAACTTATCTTTAGCTCGCTATTATGAAAGCCACACACTTTAATATTTTACTCTGTGTCGTATTTTCGGGTCTCTTTTCCGCATGCACGACACCTGTTGCCATCGATCCTCTCAACAATCCCGAACAGGTTGCTGACTATAAAGCGGGGTTCTTTTATGCGACACTTGAAAATGACGCTGGTACCATCTTTCGCACAGCGATCAATGAGATGGATGAACTGGGTTACTTCCGTACTGGTGAGTTGCACGGCAACGAAGCGATCACCATTCTTGCGCGTAAAGTGGGCGACCAAAAGATTTATGTGCGCATCAAGCAAGTCGCACCTGCCCAGTCAGAAATCCGTATCCGCATCGGAGTCTTAGGTAATCTTGCCGAATCGCAGACCCTGTATGAGCACATCAAAGATGCGCTCTAATTCCTAATTTCACTCTCAAAAGCCGCGTGTTTTGCTCAGCAGACTACGCGGTTTTTTCGTCTTAAAAGCACGCGTCCAGCGCTTATGTCATCAGAAGTAAAACGGAGCACACTCATTGGAGTCGGCAGTCCTATTGTCGACAGTATTACTCAAGTCTCAGAAGCCTTCATATCCACCATTGCCGGAGCCAAGGGTGGCATGGAACTCGTCAATGCGGACGCAATGCAGACGCTCATTGAGTCGATTGAAGGCCCAATTGTCACCAGTCCCGGCGGTTCTGCTGGAAACACCACCTTCGCAGTCAGCCGCATGGGCCTTGCGAGCAAATTCTTGGGTACATTAGGTCGCTGCCCACAGGGGCAGTGGTACCGTGAGCAATTTGAAAAACTGGGAGGTAACAGTCACAGCTTTAAGTATGCCGACCAGGCTAATGGACACTGTCTTTCTATGGTGACACCCGATGGCGAAAGAACCATGCGCACAGACCTCGGGGCGGCCATGCTACTAAGCCCAGATGAGGTTTCTGTTGAAGATTTTAGCGACTGCCAACATGCGCACTTCGAAGGTTACTTACTTTTTAACGAAGCACTCATTCGCAAGTTACTCAGCTGCGCTCAAGCAGCCAATTGCACCATTAGTTTAGATCTGGCATCCTTTGAGGTGGTGCATGCCAGCAAAAGCATATTGCCTGAATTGCTGGAAAACTACGTGGATATTGTTTTTGCTAATGAGGACGAAACCTCTGCCTTTTGCGGCTCTGGGAATGACTTTGCTGAGATGGCACAAACCTTGCAGAAATTTTGTTCGATTGCTGCCGTTAAAATGGGAGCTGCAGGCGCTTACATTGCCGACGGACAAGCGATAAAAGCCGTCCCGGCATATA
>Ga0213867_1001319_pt1 | contig 11058 bp, 9 predicted proteins | sample PICome_12_FD_160120 | JGI IMG/M metagenome (GOLD analysis project Ga0213867, IMG submission 160120) | Coastal seawater microbial communities near Pivers Island, North Carolina, United States - PICO540 | ecosystem: Environmental > Aquatic > Marine > Coastal | place: USA: North Carolina | collected... | reverse complement strand
TTCTGACCCTTGCACTGTCCAAATTGCAAATTTCTAACTCCTTTACCCTGTCTATGACAGAAATCATTTTCTTTCTACTGAAGGAGCGTATTGAGTTGAAAATATGTTATAAGAGCCATTGGAATAAGTCGAAATATAGCTACGTACTAATGACGTTTAATAACAAGAGGTTTGGACAACTGGCGGTAAGAAAGCAATACCTCCACAAATAAAAATAGATGTAAAGGATTTGGGAGATGCATGTTGAATGGAATGGAAACATGACTGTACCGCTGGAAGCAAGTTTCCATCTGACGGCTGATGAGAGCATGATGTCGCACAATCTTTCCACCATCGGGTTTCGGTGCTACTTCATGAAGACCGAGATATAGTACGAAGTACAGGGCTTGGTGTCATTGATAGGTTAGGGTTTGATAAGACGAATGTAATTATAGAAAGGCGACGCAAAATAATACCAAGTATTTGCTCCAAGCTTTTTGGGTTCATACAAAATCTATGCTATAAGTTATAAACATTTTAATGTGGTCGTGCATCGGTTACTACTCTTATTCTTCATCCTTTTCTTCCTCCAATAGAAAATGTTCCCAAGAAATCCATTTTCCAATTCTTCCATAATATTCATCCGGCCGAGCCGGTATGTAAGAGTTACGCTTTTCTCCTTCAGCAATCCAGTCTTTCCAATCCTTTTCGGATTGCCAGCGTCCTCCCCATGCCTGAACCCATCTGCGGGCTTCTTCATAAGGCAGAAAACGTGGTCTAGATTTCAAAATTCGTTTCAAATTTTCTTCCTCCAATCTAATCTTGGCTACACGCCAATCCAGATCTTCCAACAAAATAGGTTCACCCATTTCCATCTCCTCACGTTCGTCAGAAAAACCCTCCCCGTCGTCTGCAGATGGAGATTCACCGTTACTAGCATCCCCATCGCCACGTTTGTCTCCATTCCCATTCGATTCACTCAATCTCGTTTTATGTACACTGAGTAACCTCTGCTGCTCTACTACAACTTGCTCTATTCTACCAAATTCTCCAACACTCACACCTCGAGAAAAACCTCCACAAAAATATGACTTTATAAACATATTATGAAATGCAAGTACTTCACATGCCATCAGTTTACTCAAAACCACTATCACTGTCAACATATACCATGAAAGAACTCCAACATTTCTTTTGTACATTAAGCCTCTTCTTCCACGACTGTCACCGACGGAATACCTAGGGCCGACTCCACAGCTGGTACCCCTCTCACTCCGTTGATTAACTTCCCATTTACCAACACATTGGGCCCATATCCACATTCGCCCTGACAATCGCATCCAGAAACTTGAAATCCCTCCGCCAACTCGCGCTCCTCCAAAATATTGCTGATCATCTTTTCCAACCTGGGACCTCCACCCGATCGTTTGCAATCCTTGAACCCACAAACTTCCACAACTACTGGACCATCCTCGGCATAACGAGCTGTCCTGCTGCTCTTCGACTGAGGTAAGGTGGACTTTGGGACGTGGATGAAAGAAAAGCTCGTTACCGTCGCAACAAGGAGGGTTACCAGAATCGTGCATTGTCTCAACATGACTTCTCTACTGACGTACGACGATGTTATGGGATGTGTGTGTGTGTGCTTTGTTTGTTGTTGGATCTTATTTTAATTTGAATCTGTCACAAGATGGAACGGTCGCGACAAAGATGAGGAGGGAGCTGATGTGGAGCAGAGAGCAGAGTGGTATACAATGGTGAACAATGGTGAAAATAATTGGAATAGAATAAATAATGTATCATTGCGTGAGTGCGTGGGGTGGGGCTGTCACCTGCCACGTCCATTTTTTCGCCTCTTTCGTTTGAGTCCTGGTCCTGCTGCTGTTCTTTTGCTGCGTGCTGAATATCTGTTGAAGCTAATTTAGGATTTCATTGGAACTCCCCTTCGAACAAAAATTGCGGAAAGAAAGAGTACCGATACATGTATTTCACCTTCATCTTATCTCTCTTATCATCTCTATTTAGAGTTATTAATACGAGTACGTACACAAAGATACCCGCTCCCGAAAAAAGAGGCGATCGCCGTCCAACTCTTTTCATTCAGACAGGGCTCGGATTTGGGCTTAGAGCTTAGTCGCGTGTATTACGAGGTCTTTCGTGTGAAGGCTGTCATTTTTGCTTTTTTTTGGGAACGTGCTACCTTACACATCATGTACTCAAGGATGAGTAACGGGCATGTAGATGATGAAGTAACAAACGATAATTCCTTTATAGATGAGAGCAGGCGTAGATCGTTGAGAAAGAGAAAAAAGGTCAACTATGATATTTCTATTCAAAAAATAATTGGCAAGCATAGCGTGAAGAATAAAGTACCTAATGGAGTGTCACAATATTTTGTGTTCGATCCGAAGAAAAGTAAGACACGTTCTAGACTCAATGGAAACTTAACTCCACGCGAAGATTATCAATTGAGCTGTGAGATTATGCGTGGAAAAGCGTATGAGATGTCATGCAAAATAGTCGATCAACTTTACGAAAAAATTATGTTTGAGAGCAACAAAGCTGTCTTCGATGAAGTTATCCAGCTTGTTCGCGATTATTCTCTTCGGTTTGTTGAAGATATTCAAATTAACGACAACCATTGTGATGATGTAAGAATTGACCTTATGCCAGTTGTTTTATTTCGAGTCAAGAATGGAGGATTGTCCATATCTGATCGATGTCGAGGCTTTTACAAGTACATGATGAGAAAAAAGTTCACCGGTATTGTTCCATGCCTCGTTCAGATAAGAGCCTGCACCGGTGTTGATGACATTTTATGGGAAGTTGTAAAGCAATGCAAATTCCATGATTTTTTGCAGCCTTTTGGTTTTAAAGACGATTCACATGAAATCACAAAAGAAAACAATTTATTTTATGGTCAGAAGAAGTCGTCCCTATATCTTGCGATTCAAGCTCTGCAGCAATGGGCATGTACGTCAGTACAAGTTCACAGTATTATTGTTATTATTGAAGATTCTGAATACTTTTCTGAAGGTGAATTGTCGCTGCAGTCAATTTTGTTAGCTTTGACACATTCTCTACTTCCAATAAGTTGCATAACTTCACTACAAGCCGGGTTTGAAGATTCTCTCGTTGGGACTACGTCATCAAATGAAGTTTGGAACTCGATTTCATTATCTATGTTGGAAGTTCCGTGTTCTGAAGAGCTCTTCCGGCGGTTTGCTGAATCTATATTTTTTTCTGATGATGCAAATAAATTTCCTATAGCCTTCGGTGGAAACTTCGCAATGTCCTGGAAATTTTCCTTTCAAGAACATTGTGATGGTTCTTTAATTGAAACAGTTGACGATCTAAAGGTTGCATTTGCAAGGCATTTTACTAGAGAAGGTAAGTTTTTCAAAAGAATAGCTTTCAAAGTGGAATTTTATCGGAAAATGTTTATTCAACACGTATCTGATAAAATTCAATACAGTGTCCGTTATGTCGGCGATTCTTTCAAGAGAGTTTATGAAGCAAAAAGTGAAAGGACAAATTCAATTTTGCTTAAATAATATTGGAAAATATGCGAACAATTATGTTTCACAAGATGGACCGTCTCTTTTCCCCACGAATTCAATTGCAATAAAGTTGTGGCTTCAGCGATACGAACGCAAGAAACGATATTTTTTGGCGATATCAGTCATGATCCGATCTCTCAATGAACTTTTGTTGGATCGTTTTTATGATGATTTCGATGTCATTGATTCCTTATTTTCTGAAGATTTTGATGTAGTTAGAAACATTTGTAAATCTATCGAACAATGTCCTTCCACCGAAATGTTGATAAATGCCCTTAAGCATTCATATAAAATGATATCTTTACAGCTTCAAAAGTTTAAAGCGCAAGACGATTCAAAAAGCCACTTGTTTTCATTTAAATGGCGAACCGATAATAATGAAACGGTGGAGCCTGTCCATGAACTTCTTTCAACAATTGATGAATACACCTGCTTCTTACATGCTCTAAATTTTCAATCATTAGAAGAGGCACCAATATTAAATCTGGAAAAAAGGCGGGTAATGCGGGGGCAAATTTTTCGTGATCTCAAAAATTGGCTCCTTCGCACTGCAGAAATTTGTAAAACTTGTTTTGTCAACATGGAGGCAGATGACGAAGTCATTCAAATTAACGGCGCAAAGGTATTGGGTTTGCAGGAAGCAAAGATTCGGAATGAAATATCTAAAGATTTGTTAAATTCGGAAGCAATGCATGAAACGTGTAGAGCTTTCACAACCATGCAGATACAGCGCAACCAAGTGTTTGATGAATGGTTTGAACATTTCAAAATAGAATGTCAAAAGCTGGCTTGTCAAAAAAATCGAAAATTTGAGGATATGAACGAAGATCCATCCTTGTTGCACCGATTTTCGCTTTGTATCTACGAGCTGCAACTCCTAGGCTTTATTCGGTCTAATACTAAAAGACGTTCCAACTGTGATGTTGAGAAAGGCGCAATACTTTGGTTACAGCAAAAGTGACAGCAAATTGTCGCATTTGTCGAAGTTTATAGGAAAAACAAGTTTGATTATATGTTGTGGACAGCATCATCATATTCATTAATTTGACGATGTTACAAAAATAATTCTGATGTTGGTGTTCATGTACCGGTAATTGGACGAAGACGCACATATTTTGATCTTCATAACTACCGGTAGTGTCTGCGAAATTGGCATCATCGCTTATACCAAACTCAATAATATCCCTTTTCAATTGTGCACTCATATTTGTCAACACCTACACTCGTATTGTTGAGAATTCATCGTTCTCATCAGTTAAGGGATCAGCAGAGGATTAGTAGTGGTAAACATTGTATCATAAAAACATCAGGCGTCATCATTTTCCTCGTTATTCAATCAGGAATGCAAAAAATGCAAGGTAATGGAAATGATCAAGATGTGATCGTTGATTCAAACTCTTCTAAGCGCATGGCGATGCCCTTTGAGAATGCGTCTCACGTCATCTTAAACCTTCATGCGGTGATCAAATGTAGAATCATCTCTTCACGGTGGCGATGATAGCAACTCAAAACTTTCCTAAAGATTCACCTTCCTGTAATTTACAAGACGCTCAACGTCCCAGTCTACGTGGCTGTTCATCCAACGAACAAATTCTTTTTCGACCGTTCTCTTCTTTCTTTCCTGTGATGGGGTTGGATGACAAGATGCCTTCGTGCCAGTAAGCGCCTCAACTTTCTCGATTAGAAATTTATTCCCTCGATGGACCAAATCCTCGTAATTAACCAAAATGTATTCCTTTACAAACGGAAAGTCTGGGACGTCACGGACGAAATTGAGAATTTTGTCCCTTCTTAGATCAATAATGCTTTCATAGAAATCGCCAGAGCCATCTGCTTTTAATTCATACTGAGGTTTCTGGTTACTAAACCTCGGCTTGGTAATATTGTAATCCTCCTTAGTACCCTCCAAACAAGGGACTATTTCATTGTAAGCATACTTATACTGACATTTCGTTCCCATTTTATCGACAAGGTCTAAATCTCGTTGGTGTCTTTGCATCGTCCATGGTTTTTCAACGAACTCTTTCCAGTCAAGGTGTAAATGAAGTGGTGCATGATGAGGTTTTGCCATCATACCTCTTACCCATCTATAGGGATCGCGAAACATAGCCACGACCAGCACATCTTCAATGGGTTCCTTAGAGATTGGATCGTAGGGGGTTTGAAAAAAATGTTTGTATCGCGTTAGTGAATGTCCCACAGGCAATGTGTGGTTAAAGCATTCATTCAAAAAATCGATTGTCCATGACGTTCCGCTATTTCTTTCTCCAATCAGTCTTATAGATTTTATAGTAGAAGTGCTTGTTGTTTTAATGATACCGTCATTTTTCATAATTTTGGTTGAAGCAACAGGCGCGACGTCATGATAAGGCACAATCCTGAACATGGTAATACTCACGAAAATGCCACACACTAAACCAACTATCAAATGGGTTGTTCTTGGAAGTAGTTTCCAGTGAGAATTTGTTTCTCGTCTCATACTCGAATGAGCTTCGGATGAAGAAGGCCGTTCCTGCAGCTTCGAAGATGAATCTGCGAGTTTTCTTCTTGTAGTAGTTTCCATGTGTATGCGTACAGTCTGGTTGCATTTAACAGAGTGAAGTGTATAAATTGTGTAAGTTTAAAAGAGAATACCCAAACATCTAATAGAAAAAGTAATTTTTAATGACTAACGCGGAAGGCAGAAGTGCAGAAGCTATTGTAACTTTTGTTGGAAGAGAAGATTATTTATACTTCGAAGTACACATTACCACATTACACATTTATCCAAGCGCATGCATCATTTAATTTTTGAGCAAAATACTTCAAAAAGTAAAAAAATTTACAGTTGAAAAATAGCTACATCGTGAAATTGCGATTTGAGATATTCTCCGAACTCCGAACTCCAATTTACGAGGACGGGTACCGGGCACTTTCTGTAGAGAAGTTACACAGGAGAAACATGTCTTCAGTCTTCGTTTGACTCGTCATAATCGTATGTCGTAGTTGTGCGTCGAAGTTCGTCACCAAATACAGCAACACGCAACCCACCTCGGAGATGTCATCTTAACATAATTTTTCTTAGAATGCGAAGTATCTTCGACTTCGAAACATGTTCTTCTGTGCTCACCTCTTTATGTTTATTAGAACACGACATGTTCACGTTTTGTCCCTATCTCATCCTCCTCCATCCTTAGATCTCTTTCCTATCAGCTCTGATCTACACACAGAGATATTCCTACTCCTGTAGACAGGCTACAAGTGAGTTGATTCATCTATTCAGGTGAGTGCAAAGTAGTTTCAAGAATAAATTTATTAGTGATGAAGTATTTCAAAGAACTTCCGGAATACATCGCTTCTTAAAAAAAAGAGAACGGCAGAGTTTGGTCCACTTTTCCTATTTCCCAGTAATAATTTCATGAAAATCTTATGTAATTACTGCTAAATTAGATTCTCGTGAGTCAATCTGCCCTACCAGCGTAGATTTCATGTACATGTTCTGGGGTGATAAAATCTTTCCTATTATTACATATATATATTTTATCGATTGCCTTGTATTGAAACATCCCTCCATCTCTCTCTCATCCACTGCAGTATATAGAGTGCATGGGTCAGTAACGAATGTACCATGGATGATTTTCGTGTTTCTATAGCTGCGTCGGCAGTCAATCCGCGGGACAACACGCGCTACGTACATGCTATCAGTATTTCACAGTCGGTACAATCCTGGACAGTTATTCGCGAACATGCTGATTTTTCCAATGTTGCGAAATCGTTGGAGCAAGTTATGCCTGCGTTGCTTCCCTGCCCGGAGGAGAGGGGTAGTATTGGAGAAGTACGTGATTCGTTGCAGGGATGGCTTACTAACGTCCTGTACTTTCCCGGTGCCAGAGAAAGTCCGACGATAAGAAACTTTATGTGTGATGGTGCTAATCACGTCCCATCGCATCTTGAGCATGTTAATTGGATTAATTTTTCTGCTGGTAATTATGCAGAGCAGATTGCGGCTGCAAATGATCGTGCGCACAGTCTAGATGAGATGGAAATGGATGATATGTTCGATACAGGTGGTGGTGATGATGGAGAAGATTCTGAGGCGCTTGATGAAAGTGAAATTGAGGGAGATGAAGAAGAGGAAGCGCTCCCATACGCCGCTCGCTATGCGCCAGTGAATGAAAAGCCGACAAAGGAAGATGCTATGGATTTGATGGATGACGAAATAGAGATGGTGGATGACATAGGTTCTTTGGCTCAAAGTATGGGCGCTTCTCACCTCGGACGATCATTACAGCTACAGGCACAGATTGCGAATTTGAAACAAATTCAATCAAGCTCTAATATTTCAAACTCAGGAAACACTCATACAGCTGGAGTTAATATCGGAGGGACCTTTTCGTCACACTCGACAGCTTCAGCAGCACCATCTTCAGGTGTTGGCGGGGGTATCGGGGGCGCCATGCGAGCTAGTTTGAATGCTACAGACGAAGACCGTATCGCAGGCCTCGGAGACAGTTTTCACCAAGCAAAGCCTGTTAGCCCTCCCAGACTCGATTCTTTTAAGGTGATCAAAGTAATTGGGAAAGGTTCTTTCGGTAAGTTATATTTTATTTTTGTTTTCCTTGTCACGTCAAGGTTCTTACGTATTGCGGTAACAGGTAAAGTCTTTTTGGTCCGGGAAATACGGACCGGCGAAATGTTCGCATTGAAGGTTCTTAAGAAGGACAATATTATAAAAAGAAACCAAGTTGAACATACAAGAACGGAGCGAAATGTGCTTGGATATGTTAACCATCCTTTTATTGTTGGATTAAATATGGCATTCCAATCTAAAAACAAATTATATTTTGTATTAGATTATTGTGCTGGCGGAGAGCTCTTTTTCCATTTGGGAAAGCTTGGCAAATTTGCAGAACCAAGGGCATGTTTTTATGCCGCCGAAATTACGCTTGCTATAGAATATGTCCACAATTTGGATGTTATTTATCGTGACCTAAAGCCGGAAAACGTTCTTCTCGATGCTCAAGGGCACGTGCGACTCACTGATTTTGGACTTTCGAAAGAGGGAATATCTGATAGCTCATCGGGTGCGAATAGCTTCTGTGGCACGCCCGAATATTTAGCACCTGAGATTTTAAATCGTCAAGGACATGGAAGAGCTGTAGATTGGTGGTCTTTAGGTGCACTTCTATATGAAATGTTGACGGGTCTACCACCGTTTTACTGTAGAGATCGAGAAAAGCTCTTTGAAAAGATTCGCCGAGGAGAGCTCTTCTATCCCCGTCACCTTTCGCAACGAGCGCAAAGTTTATTACGCGGACTTTTGACGAGAGACCCGACGAAACGCCTAGGAAGTGGTGAACTTGATGCCGGTGAAATTAAGTCGCATCTCTTTTTTGCCGACATAAGTTGGTCTAAACTCGCTAAAGGTGAGGTTGCTCCACCATGGAATCCTACACTTTCAGGAAGTCTCGACACTAGCCAGTTTGATGCAGAGTTTACAAACATGCCCATATGCAGTCCTGGCAGTATGCAAGTAAGTTCTTCATTTGGTCATATTTTTATTTTCATATCATCTAACAACACTTTTAGCGACAACATGGATTCCCAATGGGAAACGATAATGTTTTCGAAGGGTTTACATTTACGGATAAAAGGTTTTATCATCCTGAAAGTACCAAATTGTAGTTTGTTTGCAACGTTACAGATCAAGTTAAGATCATTTTAACAAAAATTATACATTTAAAGACAGGGATTAAATCTTTTCGTATTTCAAATTGAATACAAGCGAACCTCCATTCGTGTTCAATGATGCCATAAACGGATTAGGCTTTGCAATCCACTTATCCTCATCTTAACCGCAGCCGCGCAGAGAATCTAAACGTAAAATAGAAACTTCGCGACAATCTCTCCTTTCCGTAAGAACATCGGGACAACACCGTTACACTAAAGGACGACTGCATCATGCTTCACGTAAGTCCGATCATGTGGTACATCCATCCACCGATTTTTGCTTACAGAAACAAATAAAATGTTGACTACGAAGATCCGAAACGGACTCAATAGCTTCACCCGCAGTGACATATTGAATTATAGCGAGAATCCATTGTTGGTGGAAAGGGTCGTCATTGCTGGCTTCTTGGTATTTTCTGTTACGGTCCTTACCACGTATTCAGCTACTAGCGAGAACAATGGTTTTCTTGATAAGATAAAGTACTTTATGCAACGGATAGATGCTGCCACTTCGAAACCAGATCAACTTTAATTCTCACGAAAACCGTAACTCATCCATACACCTAAAAAACGCAACCTCTTTTTTCCTTAATATCTTTCGAAACTTACTCTCCTTGCTCTCAACGCCTGTCTAGTACACTGTAGACGTACCATGTAACTTGTTTAATAAATATGTTATGTTCGCAGATTTTATTTCTTACACGAAAACCGCTCTTCCCCCTTCATTACTTCACTGATCATATACGATATGACAGGTCAGACAAGTCAATACACTTTGAGGAGTGAAACCTAGCCCTAATATATTTAGGTGTGATAGTGTGATATGAGTGTTGATATATCATTTAGTTGTTAGGTATTACGCTAAAATTCATCTCGTCCTTATCTACTTTTAGCTGTTTTACTCCTGAAATACACTCGAGAGATTCATATATTTTTTCATGGACGTAATCTGTTTTTCAAACTTGAAAACGATTAAATAGCGAGGCAATCAGATGTTTATTCAACTTTATTATAGTCTTTGTCGTTCTTAATCCTTCATAATTGGTGAGCACTGCGCCCAGATGACGGCATATAACGCAACCTTGTTTTCCTTATGACATACTCATCAACCTCCTTCTCCCATACGCGCATTTCCGTCTTCGAAGCATTAGCCAATGGGTCCGTGGGCACAGTAAATGAAGGGTCCTTGAGGTGCTTTAATTGATATTGGATGTCAACCACATACTTATATTTTACTCCAGCGAAGATGATTGGCCCCTCAACCGTCTACTTAAAGTAACAATGGCACGCCTTCGCCGTGACATTGAAAAGCGTTTCATCTATCTCGTCAATTTTTTATTATTCTTGTTATTCCTGGACTGGAAAAAGTTTCCTCTTTCCTGCTTGATGGGTTGAATGATTTATGTTTTATGTCGCTTGCATCTGTGGATGATTGGGTACTTACGATGATGCTTGTCCTCAGTAAAGACTGCGACGATGCGGTAAGCCCCGTCCCAGAAACTATTTAAGAGGCATATATTACGAAGACTGAGAAGGAGGATGTCGCTTTGAGCTATGCAAAGAGAAGCTTACAACCATTAGAAAGTCTCAAGCTTCCGCCGAAGCCCATTATGTACACTGATACGAAATCCTGGAAACGCCGTTTTCATAATATACTTCGATCGATAAACTTGGAGTATCTCATACAAAATAATTTTAAGGTAACAGAAAAAAAGAGAATAAGAAGTATCATCAGTTTATCTTCAATTCGAAATTTCATTGCAGTGTCCTTGTTAAACAAGTAATGAATCCGGATCATGACGCAGACATG